>Ga0209405_1000652_pt1 | contig 27838 bp, 29 predicted proteins | sample COGITO_mtgs_1105_6_FD_184803 | JGI IMG/M metagenome (GOLD analysis project Ga0209405, IMG submission 184803) | Pelagic marine microbial communities from North Sea - COGITO_mtgs_110516 (SPAdes) (version 2) | ecosystem: Environmental > Aquatic > Marine > Epipelagic ...
AGTCGCGCCTGTCTGACATCTATTTGAGAGGAGGTCGCTTGTAGGCCCGGTTCAGGCCACTTAGAAAGGGCCGAAGGTTATGGAACTATAAGGCCTCCTCGAGGCATCTTTGGGATGTAAGGGGCCGTTAGTACAGTGTCAACGCCGCGGGCATCCGCGGCCTATCAAGGGATCGTTTAATGCTGAAACATGTTACATTTTTGGGTGCAACCGCTATTGCCGCCGTTCTTTCGACTGGAGCTTTGGCCCAGGACGTGACCGCGGAAACAGTTGTGGCCACTGTTGGTGACACAGAAATCACAATGGGCGAGGTCATTATCGCCCGCTCCCAGCTGCCACAGCAATATGCGCAGCTTCCGGTGGACATGCTCTTTACCGGTCTAGTGGACCAGTTGATCCAACAGCAATTGCTTGCTGACGCGTCCGAGGGGACGTCTGCCCAGATTGAATACACACTTAGAAACGAACGACGCGCATTGGTCGCAGCTGACGTAATCACCCAGATTGCAGACACATCCGTCACAGAGGCCGACATACAAGCGGCTTATGACGAACGGTTTACAAATGCCGAAGCCATTCCAGAGTTCAACGCAGCACATTTGCTGGTCGAAACTGAAGAGGAAGCACTGGCCGCCAAGGCACGCATTGACGAAGGTGCTGCCTTTGCCGACGTCGCCCGCGAAGTTTCAACAGGCCCAACTGGCCCGAATGGTGGCAACCTAGGTTGGTTCGGGGCCGGTGCTATGGTGCCCGCCTTCGAAGAAGCTGTTGCAGCCCTTGAGGTTGGCGGCGTGACCGAGCCGTTTGAAACACAGTTTGGTTGGCATGTTGCAACACTGTTAGAGACCCGTGTTCAGGATCTGCCGACAATAGATCAGGTGCGCAGCCAACTGGCACAAGAACTCCAGGAAGTTGCGATTACTGCCCGCATCGAAAAGCTTGCTGAAATGCAAACTGTGACGCGGCCAGAAGAAGGTCAATTTGATCCGGCACTCATCGATGCCGTTGACTTGCTGGACTAGACGGACATGACGATTTCACCACTTGCACCTAAACGGTTTCCGGATTTGCCGGAAATCGGCGGGGTGACGTTTGCGGCCACTGCGGCAGGCGTCAAGTATAAGGGGCGCGACGACGTGATGCTGGCGGTTCTTGCCGCTGGCACCTCTATTGCGGGGGTGTTCACACGCTCGGCGACGCGGGCAGCCCCAGTTTTGGATTGCCAAAGCAAGCTTGGCGGCGATCCGTCTGGCACCGCTGCAATTTTGGTGAACTCGGGCAATTCTAATGCGTTTACTGGGCGCAACGGTGTCGAGTCCGTTACTGCCATCACCGGCGCGGTGGAGGCCGCGACGGGTGTGTCTCAATCGCGCGTTTTCACCTCATCGACGGGGGTTATTGGCGAACCGCTGCCCCACGACCGTATCATCACAAAGCTGAGCGAACTGAACGCACAGCAATCTGGCAGCACGATCGCGAGCGCCGCCAAGGCGATCATGACCACAGATACATTTCCCAAAGGGGCCACAGCGACGGTCAACGTAGGTGGCAAACCCGTCAAAATCGCGGGCATCGCCAAGGGTTCAGGCATGATCGCGCCGGATATGGCAACGATGCTGGTCTATATCTTTACGGACGCGAAAATCGGGCAAAGCGATTTGCAGACGCTTGTGTCGGGCCTAAACGCCAGGACCTTCAATTGCATCACCGTGGATAGCGACACTTCAACCTCTGATACGCTGATTATGGCTGCCACTGGCGCTTCTGGCGTGGATGTCACCGGTGACGCAGGCTTTGCAGACGCCCTGCACGAAATCATGCGCGACCTCGCCCATCAGGTTGTCCGTGACGGCGAAGGCGCGACAAAATTTGTCGCCGTTCAGGTAACGGGCGCAAAAGATGATGCCGACGCCCACAAGGTTGCTCTGTCTATTGCGAACTCTCCTTTGGTGAAGACCGCAATCGCTGGTGAGGATGCAAACTGGGGGCGCGTCGTGATGGCCGTTGGCAAATCCGGCGCTGCTGCAGATCGGGACCGGCTGAGTATTCGCTTTGGTGATATAACCGTCGCCGAGAGCGGCTGGCGCGCGCCTGATTATTCTGAAGATGAGGCAAGCGCTTACATGAAAAACGCTGAGCTTGAGATTGGTGTCGATATGGGGATCGGGAGTGGTCAAAGCACCGTTTGGACCTGCGATTTGACCCACGGCTACATCACGATCAACGCGGATTACCGGTCGTGAAAGTTGTTTTGGTGTCAGCTGTTGCCCTGATTGACCCTGACGGGCGTGTTTTGTTGGCACAGCGCCCAGAAGGAAAATCCATGGCGGGCCTTTGGGAATTTCCAGGCGGCAAAGTTGAAGCGGGCGAAACACCAGAGGCGGCACTTATCCGAGAGCTGGAAGAAGAACTTGGTATCGATACATGGGCGTCCTGCCTCGCGCCTTTGACGTTCGCGAGCCATTCCTACGATGATTTCCACCTTCTGATGCCGCTTTACGCCTGCCGGAAATGGAACGGCACACCGCAGTCACGCGAAGGGCAGGCGCTGAAGTGGGTGCGGGCGAATGAGTTGCGGAATTATCCAATGCCTGCGGCCGATGTGCCGCTGATTCCGATACTGCGGGATTGGTTATAGCTGTCAGATTTCCAACGCGGCCGCTGCTGCAATGTCGTTCAAGTCCGGCTGCCCCTGCGGACCGATGACAACATAATTCGCATCACCAGCATTCCAGGATACGAAGTCAAATCCGTTCAGCGTTTGCTCATTGAACGCCAAAACCCCCTGCGATGGCGCATTACTGCGCTGCAAACACAGGGCAATAACCGTACCATCCGCATCGCGATACATTAGCTGTGCCACCGGTTTGCCGTTCGCTACCAACAAGCGGCCCCCCTCGAACGTCAAGCCATAATCTGCGAGGTCAGGAATGCTGAAACTGGTACCGATCGTGTTGCCGAGCCATGTTTCAATATGGTCGGACTCGTCTGCGCCGACCTCTACCAGATGACGACCTTGGGCAGCATAGACCGCGTGATAGTCCGCAATGTCAGCCAACCAGCCTGCCGTTTGGACCGGTGTGGTTTGGTCCTTTAGCGCGTAACCGCCGACTCCTCCCAGGACAAACACGATCAGACTGGCCGCCAATGCACCCCAGATCGGGCGTGGCTGCGGCGCAGCCTGTTGGGGCATCGGTGCGGCTTTGATCTGTTGCGCCAGGGCAAACGGAACCGGGGCATCAAGCTCTGCTGCATAAACGTCCTGCGCAAAGGCATCAGCTTCGATCAGCGCGTCCAGCTCGGCCTGCGCCGCAGGATCAGTTGCAAGACGCATTTCCACTTCCTCAGCAATCGCCGGATCCAGCTCTCCATCCAGATAAGCGCTTAGGTTTCGGGAAAAATCGGTCATGTTACGCCACTTTCTTCCACGGACAGGCGGGACACAAGTTGCTTTCTGGCCCTGTGAATGCGGCTCATTACCGTTCCAATGGGGATGCCAAGCAACTCTGACGTCTCGCGATAACTGTACCCTTCGGCGCAAACCAGCATCAGCGGCTGGCCTAATTCGGGGTCAAGATCAGCAACAGTGCGGCGCAACTCTTTTGCTTCCAGCACCTCATCTGCACTGCCAGATGCCTGCAATTCCGGCGCCTCGGCAGCATCGACCTGACCCTCACCAATCCGCACCTTACGTTTGCGCATTTCACTGATCCAATGGTTGCGCACAACGCGAAAAAGCCAACGGTCCAACGGCTGCGATGGGTCGTATTGTTGCCACTTCTGAAGTGCCGTCATGCAGGCCTCTTGCAGCAAATCATCTGCATCCGGGCCCGACCGCGTCAAACTAAGTGCAAAGCGGCGCAAACGCGGTAGCAGTACGATCATATCTGATTTGAACTGATCCGAGGTCATCGCCATCGCAAAATATCGTTTCGGGGGTGACCCGACTATGTGCGACGACAGGGCGAAGTTACAAGTATATTTAGTAAGGCAACTCGTTACCGAGCGATTACGCGCCAGTACACCGGCTGGGCACCAGACCACACACATGGCCCGGCACCCGGCTTTTGCGTTATTGGGCGACGTGCCAAACGCCACCAACACCGTCACCTGTCGTGTCACCAGCGGCGCTGTCACCAATCCAGAAATAGATCGGCGCACCATCTTTGGCCCATTGCAATGACCCGTCGTTGCGCGTCACCGCGGTTAGCCCATCCATAGAAGCACCAGCGTCCGCGATGTAAGGCGGCCAGCTTGTAGCACAGCTATCATAGCAGTTGGACGTGCCGGCGTTGTCTTTGTCAAAAGTATAAAGCGTCATGCCATTTTCGGCAGTCAACGGGCCATGGCCCGCAGCAAGAGTAACCTGTTCAGGCGCTGCATCATTCGAATAATAAGCCCCCTGTGCGTAAGCTTGGTCGCAACCAGCGACAATGACACCAAGGGTGAGAGCGGCAATAAGTTTCATATCTGTTATCCTACAATCTATGTCTCGAACGACGGCTTGCTGTCGTTCTTGCTAGGGTTACGCGGCAGGTCGCGAATTTATTCTTGGAAGCGGGGTTTTATTTTAGAGTAAACCGCACAACTCCTCAAAATTGCTATTGATTACATGAACTCCTGATCGCCAAATAGATTGGGGCAAACCATCTGGCCCGCCCCAATGCTCACCCCGTTTCAAACGAACACATGCCGCTTTCTTGGCCGAACTGTACCTCTGGTACCTCGTTCTAGAAACGCCTGAGACTATTCCGTGGGAACGATGTTAGCGTATCTGAAAGAGATCGTTTCCGCATCGATCGCCATCATGAAAGGCATCATATCCTCGCGTTGCATAGCGGCCTCTGCAGCCATCTGGGCGCTCTCGATCGAGGTCCATTCAACGTAGTCCGTCCAAAGCCCCGTCTCATCCTGAGACAAGCTGCGCCGTACAAAACCATCTGCTTCGCACAGATACCCCATCGTTGATCGTGCGGATGCAAGGAACTGCTCTTCTGTCGTCCCTGCCGCAAGTCGGAACTCCACAATTTCGGCGGTCATTGCATTGCCTGCACCTTCGGTTTCGCATGTCTCTGCGAATGCCAAGGTGACGACAGATAGATTGACCAATGCGGACAGTAATAGTGTTTTCATCTCGAACTCCATTCATTTGAGAGCGCGTCATGACACACCTCAACTGACACAAAGTGTCAGTTGAGTCGTTCCAGAACCGAACCTTTTATTGAGGGCCGCTCAGACTGCAAGGTAGACCTTCAACCTTACTGTAGAAGTGCAAAAAGGCGGCCCGAACGGGCCGCCTTTTTTATTCCCTCGGACCCTGAGTTTACAGGTTCCGTTCGACCTCTTCGCGCTCGAAGATCTCGATCACGTCGTCAGGGCGGATGTCTTCGTAGTTCTCAAACGCCATACCGCATTCTTGGCCGGACTGTACCTCTGGCACCTCGTCCTTAAAGCGCTTGAGCGTTTTCAGCGTGCCTTCGTGGATAACCACGTTATCGCGCAGCAGGCGAACACCGGCGGAACGACGGGCGACACCCTCGGTCACAAGACAACCAGCGATTTTGCCGACGTTGGAGACCTTGAAGACCTCTTTGATCTTGGCATATCCGATGAACTTTTCACGGATCTCAGCAGAGAGCAGACCAGAGGCCGCGGCTTTCACATCATCCACAAGGTCGTAGATTACCGAGTAATAACGAATCTCGACGCCCTTTTGGTTGGCAGTGTTCCGTGCAGATGCGTTTGCACGCACGTTAAAGCCAAACACAGGCGCACCGGATGCTTCGGCAAGGCCGATATCAGTTTCCGTGATCGCACCAACACCAGAGTGCAGGACGCGGACGCGCACTTCATCGTTGCCAATTTTTTCCATCGCCTGAACGATCGCCTCGGCAGAACCTTGCACGTCAGCTTTTACCAGAATCGGCAATTCACTGACGCTTTCGCTCGCTTTTGCGTTGGCCATCAACTGCTCTAGCGTTGTTGCGGCACCAGCGGCGGCGCGTTTCTCTTTTGCGGCCTTTTCACGGTACTCGGCGATTTCACGCGCTTGAGCATCGGTTTCTACCACATTCAGAACGTCGCCCGCTTCTGGTGTGCCATTCAGGCCAAGCACTTCGACAGGAACAGCAGGGCCAGCTTCTTGCACGCGCTCGCCTTTGTCGTTGATCAGCGCACGGACCTTACCGTACTGCTCACCCACAACAAATATATCACCCTGACGCAGCGTACCATTCTGAACCAGAACAGTTGCAACTGGACCGCGGCCTACATCAAGCTGCGCTTCAATCACTGCGCCTTCAGCGAACCGATTTGGGTTGGCTTTCAATTCAAGGATTTCAGACTGCAGTGCAATCGCTTCAAGCAATTCATCCAGACCCTGACCAGAAATGGCCGAGACCTCAACATCCTGTACATCGCCGGACATTTTTTCAACGATAACTTCGTGTTGCAGCAGGTCTGTGCGGACCTTATCGGGGTTCGCATCCGGCTTATCGATCTTGTTGATCGCCACGATCATCGGTACTTTTGCAGCTTTGGCGTGGTTAATCGCCTCGATCGTCTGCGGCATAACAGCATCATCGGCGGCCACAACAAGCACAACGATATCTGTCACTTGCGCACCGCGCGAACGCATAGAAGTAAATGCAGCGTGACCCGGAGTATCAAGGAATGACAAAACAGCTCCGCTGTCAGTCGTAACCTGATAAGCACCGATGTGCTGAGTGATACCGCCTGCTTCGCCAGCCACAACTTTTGCGTTGCGGATCGCGTCAAGCAGCGATGTCTTACCGTGGTCAACGTGGCCCATGATCGTGATGATCGGTGGACGTGGTTTCAAATCTTCTGCCTTGTCTTCGATCGCTGTCAGAACGTCTTCGACGTCAGCGTCAGAAACACGCACAACTTTGTGGCCAAACTCTTCGATGATCAATTCTGCGGTATCCGCATCAATCGACTGGTTTTGTGTGGCCATGATCCCGTTGTTCATCAATGCCTTTACAACATCAGAAACACGTTCGGTCATCCGGTTTGCGAGCTCAGAAACGGTAATCGCTTCTGGCAGAGCCACGTCGCGGAATACCTTTTCACGCTCGGCCGACACGCCCATGGCTTTCGCACGGGCGCGATCTTGCTTGCGCTTCATCGCCGCCATGGACCGCTGACGGCCACCTTCGCGACCAGCCATTGCGTCATTCACTGTCAGCTTACCTGACCGGCGCCCATCATTGCGGCCCGGCTTTGCCTTGGTCGCTTTCTCGCGGTTTTCTTGTGGACGATCTGTTTTGCGTGGCGCAGCAGATGGACGCGAAATCTCTGTTTCGCCAGGAACCGCAGCGGCGGCAGGCGGCGCATTCGCAATTGCCTTCGCTTTTTCGGCTTCAGCCTTCTTGCGATCTTCTTCCTCAGCCTTTGATTTGGCACGCTCTTCACGGGCCTTATCTTCAGCTTCTTTGGCTTCAATCTCGGCGCGGCGCGCGGCGCGCTCGGCGGCACGTTCTTTTTCTTCAGCCGCGCGCTTGGCCGCGTCCTCAACTTCACGCGCTTTCGCCATCTTCAGCGCATTCATCCGGCGCTCAAGTTCTACATCCGAAATACCGGCTGGACGCTTGGACGGATCACCGCCAAACGGGCCACCACTCGTCGTAGGCTTTGCCGCACCGGGCTTGGGCACCACGACGCGTTTGCGTTTGGTTTCCACCACGACGTTTTTGGTCCGCCCATGGCTAAAGCTTTGCTTCACATTTGCAGGACGTGAACCACCAAGGCCGAGTGTCTTTTTACCGTCGTTATCGCTCATTTAGCTTCTGTATCCTTCTCGGCGGCCGTATCACCACCGTTCGTTTCGCGTAAACCGCGCAGCTTTGTGGCTTCCTCTACAACACGATTGCTGAGTCTGCCAGTCGCAAGCGCGCCATGTATCACACTTTGCCGCCCAAATGCCAAACCCAATTCGGTTGACGTCAGGCACCCGAAATATCGAGCCCCCTCGGGCGTCCATAATTTTGTTTTGCCCCGCTCGGAGCCATCGCTGGCCTGCATCAGAACACGGACCCGCTCGCCACCGGCAAGCCAACCCTTCACTTTCTCAAATCCGCAGACCGCACGGCCCGCTTTACGGGTCAATGCAATCAGATCAACAGTGCGGCGGGCAAGTTGGCGTTCAACTTCTTCCACCAAACCATCCGGCACAGTGACCGCCTGCTTGGCAGAACGTGAAAACTGACCCTTCTTCGCTTCTTCAAGCGCTTTGCGATCAGCCGTCACATACATGCCCCGACCCGGCAGTTTGCCCAGAATATCAGGCACAACCTGATTTTCTGGCCCCACAACAAAGCGGATCAGCCCAGCCTTTGGCTGCACTTCGCCGGTGACGATGCATTTGCGTTCTGCATCGTCCCGATCTTTGTTATGGCCACCACGCGCCATCAGCGAACCCCGAAGGCCTACGATCAGGCCTCCGCTTCCTCGCTCAATTCTTCTTCGTCGGCGTCAGGCACAAGATCAGCCGGATCAACCCAGCCCAGCATGACACGCGCCGTCATGACCATAACTTGTGCCTCTTCCAACGAAATCTCGAATGGCTCAAGAACACCATCGTCTTTCACGCGCTCGCCATCGACTGTTGTCCAGCCACCGGCCAATTCCCAGTCAGCGCAAGTTGCAAAATCTTCCAGCGTTTTCACGCCGTCTTTGCCCAGCGCTTCGAGCATTGCAGGTGTCAGACCCTCAAAGTTCGCGAGGCTGTCTTCGACACCCAATTCACGGGCTGCATCCATTGCTTTCTTGGCCTGCGCTTCAAGATAATCTCGCGCACGGGCCTGCAATTCGCCAGCTGTATCTGCGTCAACTCCTTCGATCACAAGCAACTCTTCCGCTTCAACGTAGGCGACTTCTTCAAGGTTCGTGAACCCTTCTGATACTAGTAGTTGGGCAAAGAATTCGTCCAGATCAAGGGTATCCATGAACAATTTCGTGCGCAGCTCGAATTCAGCCTGACGACGCTTGCTCTCTTCTTCCTCGGTCATGATGTCGATATCGAGACCGGTTAGTTGCGACGCAAGGCGCACGTTTTGGCCGCGGCGACCAATGGCTAGCGACAGCTGCTCTTCTGGGACAACAACTTCGATCTTGCCGGCTTCTTCGTCCAGAACAACCTTGGAAACCTCGGCTGGCTGCAACGCGTTCACAAGGAACGTTGGCATGTCTTCATTCCACGGAATGATATCGATCTTTTCGCCTTGCAGTTCGTTCACCACGGCCTGCACGCGGGAGCCACGCATACCAACACAAGCACCGACGGGGTCGATGGAGTTATCATATGAAATCACGGCAATCTTGGCGCGTGAGCCTGGATCACGGGCAACAGCCTTGATCTCAATGATGCCTTCATAAATCTCAGGCACTTCCATTTTGAACAATTCTGCCATGAACTCAGGCGCTGTGCGGCTCAGGAAGATCTGCGGGCCGCGCTGTTCGCGGCGCACTTCTTTGATGAAGCAACGGATACGGTCGTTGGGGCGATACGCCTCGCGACCAATTTTTTCGTTGCGGCGCAGGACAGCTTCGCCAGCGCCCACATCGACGATGACATTGCCGTACTCTTCGCGCTTAACCAGCGCGTTGATGATTGTACCGGCGCGGTCTTTGAATTCTTCGTACTGCTTGTCGCGCTCGGCTTCACGGACCTTTTGCAAGATCACCTGCTTGGCAGATTGCGCAGCGATGCGGCCCAGTTCAACCGGTGGCACTTCTTCGATGAACTGCTGCCCGACTTCAGGGTCTTCCATATACTCTTTGGCTTGCTCGACGGTGAACTCGGCCTGATAGTTCTCAAGCTCTTCATCCTCGACCACTGTCCGCACGCGCGTAAACGTCGCTTTGCCAGTCTTACGGTCGATGGCGACACGAATGTCCATCTCGGCGCCGTAGCGGGATTTGGCCGCACGGGCGAGCGATTCTTCCATCGCTTCCACAACAAGCCCGGGCTCGATGTTCTTTTCGCGGGCCACGGCCTCTGCTGTCTGCAAAAGCTCCAACTGGTTGGCGGATGTATATGCCATCTTAAGTGTTCTCCTCGCCATCAATGATGGTTTCGATTTCATCAAATTGGGTCTCGTCAATCTGACCCGCATCTTTACGTCCGCGCAACACGTCGCGGATCAACTCGTCTGTCAGGACTAATTTGGCGTCTGACAGCCATTCAAATTTCAAACCGATGGTGCCTTCGGTGATGGTGATCAACACCTCATGGCCTTCAGTACCAGCCAACACGCCCTTAAAGCGGCGGCGGCCGTCAATCAGCTCGTCCGTTTCGATCTTGGCCTCAAAGCCTTCCCACTGAGCGAAATCCTTCATCCGCGTCAGCGGGCGGTCGATGCCGGGGCTAGAAACCTCAAGGTTATACACATCCAGAATCGGGTCTTCGACGTCGAGGGTTGCACTAATCGCCGTTGAAATCTGGGCACATTCATCAACCTCGATCTGGCCATCAGGGCGCTGCACCATAATCTGCAGGATGCTCTCCTTGCCAGACATCAGGCGCACACGCACAACCTCAAAACCCATGTCTTCGACAACAGGGGTTATGATCTCAGAGATACGGCGGTCAATTGCCGCTTTGGCGATCAGATCGTTCATCATTCTTTCCGGCTTATCATTCGGCACAAAAAAACGGGCGCGCGGCCCGTGAAAATTTCCGGTGGAGGCTTGGGGGTGGAAGCCAAGTCGCCGCTGTTGAAGACGATATACGCACAGTTGACCGTAACTGCAAGGGCTACGATCAACTACGCTGAGTTTGCCTATTCGTCTGCCGTATCACGCCACTTCGCATCGCGGTGCGACCCGTCACAATACGGCTTGTTTCCTGACAACCCACAACGGCAAAGCACATACTTCCCATCTGCCGCACCTTCTGCGCGTTCAAGCGTCGGCGGAGCAATGTCTCGAACCCAATACGGACCATTCTTTTCGACAACTATCTGTGCACGATCTGGATCGACACGATGATCGACGCCCTGTGCTGCCGCAAATGACAACGCGCCTGATGGACAGGCAGCCACGACCGCTTCCAATTGCTCTATCGTCCCTTGATCAGGCTGAACCCAAGGTTTTTGAGCTGGATTAAAGATATTGCTGGCAAGTCGTCCGCACTCAGCAGCATGAGAGCACAGTAGCGGATTGTAATTCACCGTGGCCTCTTTACCTTCATATGCGATTACCCGATCACGGCCCGCTGGTGCTCCACCCCGGCTTTCAAAACCGTTACTATTGTGAGAGCCATCGCAAAACGGCTTGTTCTTTGAGGCGCCGCAGCGACAAAGAGCCATGACAGGTTTGACTTCGACAGCGCCGTCCGCGCCCTGCATTGACGACACACCTGACACAACAAGCGGCCCATTTTCACGTTCTTCAATCTTTGCGTCATCCGACATCGCGCTGTCCTTTTGTTGCTTTCAAACGTAAAACGCCCCGCCTTTCGGCAGGGCGTTCCAATTTCACTCCAAGGAAACCTATGCCACGGACCAACGCTCGGCCATACGACCGTTGTCCATCTGCCAGAGGTTACCCACTGTGTCCGGTGTTGCGATGCGGTTGTTCAACGCCTGCACATAGTTCGCAAACATCGGCAGGATCACACCGCCATCGTCACGCAGGATCTGCTGCATCTCAAAGTACTGCTCGCGGCGCTTGTTGCTGTCCAGTTCGGCACGTGCCATCAACAGCAGCTCTTGGAAACGAGGCTCGTCCCACTGGCTGTCGTTCCATGGCGCACCGGCCTCATATGCAGTTGAGAACATCCAATCTTCGGTTGCCCGGCCTGACCAGTAGCTGGCACACCAAGGCTTCTTCAGCCAAACGTTGGACCAGTAACCATCAGCTGGTTCTTGGATCACATTGATATTGATCCCACCAGCGGAAGCAGAGTTCTTGTAAAGAAGCGCGCCATCCACAGCACCTTCGAAAGCAGCACTTGAAGCGGACAAATCAAGGTCAATGCTGTCGAGACCAGCTTGGTTCAGATAGAACTTGGATTTATCAGGATCATAGGCCAGCTGTTCCATATCAGCGTTATAGTACTGGTTTGCAGGGCCGATCGGAGAGTCATTACCAACCTGTCCGTGACCAAGCAGAACCTTGTCCACCATCTCTTGGCGGTTGATGCCGTACTTCAGCGCGCGGCGCACGTTGACGTCATCAAAAGGTGCGACCTTGGTCAGCATCGGGAAGATGTAATGCTGGTTGCCGGTCAGTTCCTGGATACGCAACGCAGGGTTGGCCCGCAAAAGCGCCTCGGTCTTAAAGTCGATGCGGTTGATGGCATCTACCTGGCCGGTCAGCAGCGCATTTGTCCGCGCTGTGTTGTCGTTGATCGCGATATACTCGATCTCGTCGAAGAAACCGGCGCTGTCACCTTTGTAGTGATCAGCATAGCGGGTTGCGACCATACGCACGCCTGGATCAAAGGCCTGCACTTGATAGAGGCCCGTTCCGATACCTTGCGCAATCGCTTCTTCAATCTGGCCTGCTGGATACATCAGCAGGTGATAATCAGACAGCAGATACGGCAGGTCGGCGTTGCCCGAAGCAAGCGTCAGCTGAATCTGGTTATCTGTGACCTTCGTCATTTCGATAATGGCCGAAACGATTGGCTCAGCGGCAGACTTGGCGCCCTCTTCGACGTGCATTTGCAGCGATGCAATCACATCGTCTGCGCCAAATGACTTGCCGTTGTGGAATGTAACGCCCTGACGCAGGTTGAATGTCCAGACCTTGGCATCAGCAGATGCCTCCCAGCTTTCCGCCAACTCACCCTTGAGCAGACCGTCAGCGCCAACTTCGGTAAGGCTGTCAAAAACAGCCCCCTGTGCCGATGCAATCATGAAGAGGTCAGAGTGTGTCCGCCCGTCCCAGCTGTCGGATGTGTTTGCACCTGACAGTCCTGCGGTCAGTTTTCCGCCACGTGTTTGCGCGCGCAGTGGCATGCCCGTTAGGCCCAGCACACCAGCCGCAACACCTGTCTTCAACAGACCGCGTCTACTAATTCCTTGCATGTTTCCATTCTCCCTAGTTTTTTCTTTTTCGGCGGTTCACGCCGGTTTGTTCCATCATTCTCGCGAATGATTCGAATTACATCTTATCAACAGCTGCATCGCCGATGTTATCAACTCCGCGTTCAGTTAGAAGATTTGTCAGCCAATCCGGGTCCATTTCAGGAACAGACGACAGCAACAGATCGGTATAAGCGTGATGAGGTGGCTTGAACATTTCCACTTTTGGCCCTTGCTCAACAACACGCCCGTCTTTCATCACGACAACCTCGTCTGCGATCGCACGGACCGTCGCAAGGTCGTGTGTGATGAACATATAGGAAAGCGACAGCTCGTCCTGCAAGCGCGCCAATAGTCGCAGAATGCCTTCGGCAACCAGTTGGTCCAGCGCTGAAGTGACCTCATCACAAATGATAAACTTTGGTTCTGCGGCCAAAGCCCGTGCAATACCAATGCGTTGTTTCTGACCCCCAGACAGCTCGGACGGTAGGCGGTTATAATATTGTGAAGGCTCTAATTCGATCTGCTCAAGCAGCGCATCGACTTTCTTACGCTTTGCTGCGCCCTTCAGCCCTAGGTAGAATTCCACCGGGCGGGCAATGATCTGACCAATCGACATGCGTGGGTTCAACGCGGTGTCGGCCATTTGATAGATCATTTGCACTTGGCGAAGTTGGTCTTTGCTGCGCTTACGGTAATCAGGCGGCATCACTTCGCCATCGACCAAAATTTGCCCCGCTTTGGGTGGCAACAGGCCCGTAATGCAGCGCGCTGTTGTAGATTTACCTGATCCACTTTCACCCACAACGGCCACGGTCCGGCCTTCGTGCATATCAAAACTGACATCATGCAACACAGGGACGGTACCATAAGCGGCGTCGACATTTTGAACGCTGACAACAGGCACTGAACCCGTATGAACAGCTGGCTTTAGGGGGCGCTCAAAGCTGCGCACGGCCCAAAGGGATTTTGTGTATTCCTGTGTTGGTGCCGACAGCATCGTGCGGGTATCGGCTGTCTCTACTTCATCGCCTTTGAGTAAGACTTTGATCGTATCTGCCATCTGCGCCACAACAGCGAGGTCGTGGGTGATATAAATCGCGGCGGTATTAAACTGCTCGACAATCTCGCGGATCGACGCAAGCACTTCGATCTGCGTGGTGACATCAAGTGCTGTTGTCGGTTCGTCAAAGATAATCAGATCAGGACGGCAAGACATCGCCATCGCAGTCATGCAGCGCTGCAGCTGTCCGCCGGACACTTGATGCGGATAACGAAAACCAATCTGCTCGGGGTTCGGCAAACGCAGCTTGCGATAAAGCTCGATGCCGTCTGCTTCGCTTTCTGCCTTGCTCATCACACCGTGCTGAACGGGACCTTCGACATGTTGGTCCATCAGCTTGTGGGCCGGATTAAAGCTCGCCGCCGCTGACTGCGCGACATAGGCAATGCGCTTGCCCAATAGCTGACGCTTTACCGCAGCAGAAGCTGTCAACAGATCGATACCGTCGAATTCAACAGTACCTTTGCTGATCCGTACGCCATCGCGCGTGTAACCCATTGCAGCCAAACCAAGAGTAGATTTACCAGCACCTGATTCACCGATCAGCCCAAGCACTTCGCCCTTTTGCAAGGTCAGGTCGACACCGTTGATAATCGGATTCCACGTCTCATCGCTGCGGCCTTCCAGCCAAACATCGCGCATTTTGACGAGTGGTTCTTCGCTCATTCTTTCAGCCCCGATGATTTCTGCAGCATCCAGTCGACCACAAAGTTCACAGCCACTGTGAGCAAGGCAATCGCACCGGCGGCCAGCAATGGAGCAGTCGCAGCCATTGGCGCAAACTGTGCAAAGTTCACGAAGCCGCCCAAGTCGCGCACCATCGTACCCCAGTCAGCCAAGGGTGGCTGGATGCCGACGCCAAGGAATGACAAGGCCGCAATGGTCAGGAAAACAAAGCAGAAGCGCAGACCGAATTCGGCAAGCAATGGTGCCGTCGCATTGGGCAGGATTTCCTTGAACACCAGATAGCCAAGACCCTCACCGCGCAGCTTTGCGGCCTCGATATAGTCCATCACAACGATGTTCTGACCAACTGCGCGAGCCAAGCGGTAAACGCGGGTGCTGTCGATCACAGCGATGATGATCACCATGAACACGGTCAGCGGAATACCCAGTTGGGGCGCCCAAACACTTGCGATGGTCATCAAGAGCAGTGCAAAGATCAGGGACGGAATCGCCATCAGCACGTCGACCGCGCGGGATAGCAATTGATCCAGCCATCCACCCAGCGTCGCCGCGAGGAAACCAAGCGTGCCCCCCAAAAAGAAGGCCAGAAGTGTAGTTGCAAAGGCAATACCAACGGTGTTTTGCGCCCCATAAATAAGACGGCTTAGAATATCGCGGCCAATCTGGTCAGTGCCCAAAGGAAAATCAGGACTGCCGCCCAGCGCCGGGTCTCCGCCAGGAATGATATTGGCGGCCACTCCGGGAACGATCTGTTCCTGCCCATAAGGCGCGATCAGACCGGCAAAGATTGCAAAGATTGCATAGATAAGGATCGTGAGAATACCGAAAGACGCAGTCAGCGGCATAGACCGAAAGAGCTTTTTACTACCTGCGGTACCGACAGTCCGCCCGAATATCCGAAACACCCAAGCGGCAATCGCAAAGATGATAAAGCCTTCGACGGCGATACGCAGGAAGAAGAACTTGTTAGCGACCGCCTGATCATCACTGTGGCCTTGCATGTAAGCCCACGCCAGCCACGCCAATACGAAAACACCCAAGACATAGCCGTAGGCAACCCCGAACGGCATATCGCGGAACTTTGGCGCGTTGCCCGTGGCGGCTTGGCCGGCCAACCGGAAACCCCAAGCAACAGCACCCATGCCAATTAAAGCTGCGACAAACCAGATCATTTCGGATGCCTCAGACGCGGGTTGGACAGGATCGACATAATGTCAGCCGTCAGGTTCAATAAGATAAATGCCGTGGCAAAGATCAAGCAACAGGCCTGCACGACGGGGATATCGCGGATTTTGACACTATCGACGAACAACTGGCCGATACCGGGATAGACGAACACCACCTCGACCACGACAACGCCTGTGATCAGGTAGGCAAGGTTCAGCGCAATCACGTTGATGATCGGCGCCAGCGCATTCGGCAAAGCATGCTTTACGATCACACGCATCGGGGACAGACCCTTCAGGCGCGCCATCTCGATATAAGGCGACGCCAGCAAATTGATAATCGCCGCACGGGTCATTCGCATCATATGCGCGGTCACGACAAGCGTCAGGGTCAGCGCAGGCAGCATGGATTTCTCGACCCGCTCTCCAAATGGCATGCCTTCAAAGATATTCGACAATGACGGGAAGATCGGGTTCAGGACCGCCAGGAACAGGATCAGGATATAGGCCAGAAAGAACTCCGGGCTGGAAATTGATGTCAGCGTAAAAATGTTGGTGGCGCGATCAAATACCGTGTTGCGGTAAAGTGCGGCCAGAACGCCCAATAAGATCGAGAAAGGTACCGCGATGATCGCAGTTATCATAGCGAGGAACATTGTATTCGCAAAACGCGGGGCGATTTGCTGGGCAACGGTGGTTGCGCCTGAATCTGTTCCCGTAAAGCTGGCAAAGTTCGCTTGCGCAAAGCTGGTTCCAAGATCGCCTTGGACAACGCCACCCAACCACTGGAAATAACGGGCGACCAAAGGCTGGTTCAGCCCAAGGTCTTCGCGAATGGATGCAACCGCTTCTGGTGTAGCGCCTTGTCCTAAAATGGATTCCGCGAAATCGCCCGGCAAAAGGTTCACTGCGACAAAAATCACGATCGACACAATCAGCAATGTCAGAAGGCCAAGCGCGAGCCGTTGTAGAATAATCGTTAGGACGTTGCCCAAAATTTATGTGTTCCCCGGGTAGCTTGGGTGAAAGCTTAGCGGCATATTTTCAGCTGTAAACCCTAAAGGCCAAGCGTATGCCGCTGGGCACCCATCATATCCATCGTCCGCACAAGTTCTGCACTAATGCCTGGTTCTGAAAGTGCGTGTCCAGCACGGCCAATAAATGTCAGTCGGGACTTGGGCCACATCTGAGAAAGGGTATGCCCAGAAACAGGCGGGCAGATCATGTCATAACGGCCTTGGACGATGACACCGGGAATATCAGCGATCTTCGCCATCTGATCGGGATGCAAGATCTGCTGATCCTCGCTTAAAAACCCAGCATTGTAGAAGTAGTGGTTTTCTAGCCGCGCGAAAGCACGGGCATAATCCGCGGGGCTTTCGCCCGTGATGCCATCGCTATCGATTGAGGCAAGCGCATTTTCCCATGACGCCCAAGCGCGGGCAAACCGCACCTCAAGCGCATGATCATCCGAAAACAATCGCCGGTGATAAGCTGCAATGAAATCGTCTTGCTCGTCCTGCGGTATCAGAGACGCAAAACGCTCCCATAAATCCGGCCAAAACTTACCGGCACCCCCGCCATAGAACCAATCCAGTTCAGGCTGGGTCATCAAAAAGACACCGCGCAAAGTCAACGCAGCCGCGCGATCAGGATGGGCCTGCGCATAAATTAACGCCAGCGTCGCACCCCATGAGCCGCCAAAGACAATCCAGCGATCAATGCTAAGCGTTTCGCGGATCAATTCGATATCCGCCACCAGATGCCATGTCGTATTCGCCTCGACACTGGCATGGGGCCGCGAACGGCCACAACCGCGCTGATCAAACAGGATGACGCGAAAGATATTGGGGTCAAAGTACCGACGCATTGCCGGACTACATCCACCACCGGGACCACCGTGCAGGACCACAACAGGGATACCATCAGGGTTTCCGCACTGTTCAACATAGATGCGATGACCGTCGCCCACCTCCAGCATGCGTTGATCAAAGGGATCAATCGGCTGGTAAAGATGTGCACCTGGGCGCTTTTGTCCTACGACTTTGTCCATAACCACCCTATATCGCGTGTTGAACGCACTGACCATAATGTGGAGCGATGAAAATGTCGGCAACAAACACAGTAGACCCCGGTGAAATTGCCAAATTCGAGGCCATGGCCGCCGAATGGTGGGACCTGAAGGGCAAATTCAAGCCACTACATATGATGAACCCCGTGCGGTTGGATTATATCACAAGTCAGATCGCTGCGGAATTCGGGCGTGACCTCAGCCAGCCAGAGCCTTTCAAGGGTCTCCGCATCCTCGATATTGGTTGCGGCGGTGGCTTGCTGTGCGAACCAATGGCGCGATTAGGTGCCACGATTGTTGGCGCTGATGCCGCTGAACGAAACATCCCAGTTGCGCAAATCCATGCAGAGCAGTCTGGGCTGGAAATCGACTATCGCCACACGACGGCCGAAGCGATGGCCGCAGGCGGTGAGCAATTTGACGCAGTGCTGAACATGGAAGTGGTCGAGCATGTCGCCGACCCGCAAGGCTATCTGGACGCGTGCCAACAACTCATGAAGCCGGGTGGTATCCACATTTGCTCGACCATTAACCGCAACCCGAAAAGCTTTGCTATGGCAATTGTGGGTGCAGAATATGTGATGCGCTGGCTTCCCAAAGGCACCCACGAATGGAACAAGTTTATCACGCCGGATGAGTTGTTCGGATTAATTGAAAAGGCTGGTATGACGCCCGTCGACCGCAAAGGTTTTGTCTTCAACTTTGCCAAGTTTACATGGTCAATCTCGGATCGCGACCTGTCGGTCAACTATGTGACAACAGCAACAAAACCAGCCTAATCAATATCGCTCAGTTTCAAGCGCATTTCCCGCAACACTGGAAGTACGGCTTTCACCTTGTCTTCGCCAACCTTGCCCACAACATCGGCGATAACGGGTGCAATAGCGGCAAGTGCGGCATTGCGCGCAGATTGGCCAGACGGGCTGATCGCAACCATCTTGCGGCGTGCGTCATCCCAATCGGGACGGACATGTACCCAACCGGCCCATTCAAGTTTTTGCAGCGTGTTGGTCATTGCGCCACGGGTCAGGTGAAAGGTCTTTGCCAGCTGGGCCGGCGAACGCTCTGTCCCTGAGTGCGCCAAATGGTTTAGGACAGAGAAATGCGATAGCTCCATTCCCTTGGGCAGAACACGCGCCACATTTGCCCGCGCCAATTGATCAACGGCAAGGATTTCACTGAAGAGTGAAACGGCAAGGTTATTCGCAGAGTCTGACATCAAGGGCCTTCAAAAGGACGGTCGTGATCTAGCGCGGCGATACGCTTGCGACTTTGTGCCACTGACGCAGGGTCAAGATCAACCAGCGCGATACCCGGATCGGTCCCTAAATTGGCCAACACCTCGCCCCAAGGCGAAATTGCCATGCTATGCCCATATGTTTGACGCGGTTTACCTGCCTGAACTTTATGCGTTCCGGTCTGCGCGGCGGCCAAGACATAAGACCCTGTTTCAATTGCGCGGGCGCGCAACAAAGATTCCCAATGGGCGGCGCCTGTGACCGGCGAAAAGGCGGAAGGGATCAACAGTACCTCTGCACCTGCCTGCGCCAAAGCGCGATAGAGGTAGGCAAAACGAACATCATAGCAAATGCTCAACCCGATCTTGGCAAATGGTGTATCAACTACAACGGCCCGAGAACCCGGACGATACCCAGCGGATTCGCGATAGGTCTCTGTTTCAGAGACCGTTACATCGAACATGTGGATTTTATCATAGCGAGCGACGATCTGGCCCACAGGATCAATCAGGAAAGATCGATTTGCGAAACGCCCTTCAGGATCATCGGTTTTCAAGGCCAATGACCCCACTGACAGCCAGATGCCATTGCGAACGGCTGCTTCGCGCAGGCCCTTCAACGTGATGTCATCCGCCTCGTGCTGCAAGACCTGCACTTGATGGGCCCGGTCTTGCGAAACGCAGTTTGTGACTTCGGGCGTCAAGACAAAACCCGCACCGCGTCCAGCAGCTTGAGCGATAAGATCGACGGTTCGCGGCAGATTTGCTGCCGGATCGTCACTCGCACTTAGCTGGACAAGCGCTGCTTTCATGCGGCTAACAAGGCATCCAGTTTACCACCGCGCTCCAACGCCATCAGGTCGTCGCAACCGCCAATATGCGTGCCATCAACGAAGATCTGGGGAACTGTACTGCCACCATTGGCGCGCTGGATCATCTCGGCGCGACGGCCTGGTTGGGCAGAAATATTAACCTCGGAAAAGCTAACGCCTTTGGCATTCAGCAGGCGCTTGGCCATGTGGCAAAAGCCGCAAGTCGGTTTGGTGTAAATTTCAACAGTTGGCATCAAAGTAGTCCTTAGATCAGTTTCGCTCCTGATCTAGGCATCTTTTACCACTCTTGCCAGTGTAACAATCGACACATTTGTGGCACCGGCAGCGCGTGCCGCTTCTGCCGATGCAGCAAGCGTAGCGCCGGATGTCATCACGTCATCGACCAGAATGACGGATTTCCCCGCGATCTCATGCGCTCTTTTCGGATTGGGAACGATGGCACCGGAGAGTTCGGCAAACCGCGCTTCGCGGCTGTGGCCTTCAAGCGGGTTTGTCTTTCTTGGACGGAGCAAGGCATCAGGACAGACAGGCAGATCCATGATCTTGCCAATTTCCTGCGCCAGTAGGGCGGATTGATTATAGCGCCGCCTGACAAGACGCACCCAGTGGAGAGGGACTGGTACAATAATAGTGTCTAATCCAGCCAAATCCGATAATTTATTCGCCATCCATTGGGCCGCAGCCGGGGCAAGATCGGTCCGATCTCCATGCTTAAGACCCAACACTAGTCGCCGACCAACATCGGCATATACCAATACCGCGCGTCCTTTGCTCCACGGTCGCGCAATTGTCATGCAATCATCACATTGCACGACTTCGCCGTGATCTTCACCCACTAATGGTGTCCCGCAAGTGTCGCAAACCAGCCCTCCGATGAACTGCGTTTCGCGCCAGCAGGCCGCGCATAAACCAAAGTCATCGTCCGTTTGCGCATCACACGCCACGCATTGCGGTGGGTAAATCGCTCGAATGACGCTTTGCAACCGCATGAATGCACCCTAAATGACCCAATATGGATATGCCCCAACTGACAGACCGCGCCGCTTTGATGCGCAACCGCACCCGTGCAGAGCCCAGCGCGTTGTTTCTGCACGAACACACCGCCGATGAGCTGCATGAAAGACTGATTGAGGTTAACAGAACCTTTACGTCGGTTGCGATTGTGACCGGTTTCCCAGATTTCTGGGCAGCCCTCTATCCTGACGCCACGATTGTCAGCGATGAGGACGCGCTTGATTTAACACCTCAGGCGCATGATTTGATCTTGCACGTTATGTGCCTGCATTGGGCAAATGACCCGGTCGGACAGCTTGTTCAGACGCGCCATGCGCTGAAACCTGATGGCTTGTTGTTGTGCACGTTTCTTGGCGGGCAAACACTGCACGAATTGCGCGCATCGCTGGCCGAGGCAGAGGCAGTGGTCGCTGGCGGGTTGTCGCCACGCATCGCGCCCATGGGTGAAATTCGTGATCTGGGTGGGCTTTTGCAACGCGCAGGCTTTGCTCTGCCGGTGGCAGACAGCACGCCACTCACAGCCAGCTACGCAAACGCGTTCCATCTTATGCATGACCTGCGCAAAATGGGCGAAAACAACGCACTTCATCAGCGGATCAAGCACCCGACACGCCGCAATATTTTGACCGAAGCCGCCAGTATCTATGCCGACAATTTCCGCAACGCAGAGAATCGGATCGATGCTACTTTTGAGGTCATCACGCTCACAGGATGGGCGCCCGCCGATAGCCAGCCGCAACCATTGCGGCCCGGCAGCGCAAAAACCCGCCTTGCAGATGCATTAAATACAGCTGAAACGCCTTTAAAGCGGTCCAATGATTGATCCCGTGCGTACCCCATTTAAATACCAGACAAATGACGCTACCTAAGAGGCGATGAAAATGTTCGATGCACAAGCAAACGCCGAAGAGCGCCCCGCCACATGTCCCATGCATGCACAGCCCGATCACCCTGCGGTGAAACCGGCGCGTGTTGGTATTCTTGTGGCCAACCTTGGGACGCCTGATGCAACCGATTACTGGTCAATGCGGCGTTACCTGAATGAATTTCTGTCGGACAAACGCGTCGTCGATTACTCGTCCTGGATCTGGCAACCTTTGTTGCAATTGGTCATCCTGACAAAACGTCCGTTTTCATCCGGTGCAGCGTACAAGTCGATCTGGAACGAAGAAGACAACGAAAGCCCGCTGCTGACGATCACCAAAAAGCAGACGGCAGCGATCAAAGCGAAAATGGTCGAACGTTATGGCGATGACGTGCGCGTTGATTTCTGCATGCGCTATGGTAACCCGTCCACACAATCCAAAGTGCGCCAGATGATCGATGATGGTTGCACTAAAATCCTGTTTTTCCCGCTTTATCCACACTATGCCGGTGCGACTTCGGCAACGGCAAATGACCAGTTCTTTCGTGTGCTAATGAAAGAAAAGTGGCAGCCTACCGCACGCATCGTGGACCCTTATTTTGAAGAGCCCGCCTATATCGAGGCTTTAGCCCAATCCATCGAGCGGGCTTACGCTGCCGCGGATGAAAAGCCGGAAAAGCTGATATGTTCTTACCATGGTGTGCCAGAACGCTATCTGCGCGAAGGCGATCCGTATCACTGCCAGTGTCAGAAAACCACGCGCCTGCTTAAAGAGCGCCTTGGTTGGGATGACACGCAGATCGTTACGACCTTCCAATCGCTTTTTGGCCCCGAGGAATGGCTGAAGCCTTACACGGTGGACGAAGTTGCGCGTTTGGCAAAAGAAGAAGGCGTCAAGAACATCGCGATTTGCGCGCCAGCATTCTCGGCTGACTGCATTGAGACGCTCGAAGAAATCAACGAAGAGATCAAAGAGAGCTTTGAAGAGGCCGGCGGTGAGCATTTCACCTATATTCCATGCTTGAACGACGATCCTGCGCATATCGATGCACTATCAGGCGTGATTGAAAAAAACCTTGGTGGTTGGTTGAACTAGAAACATGGTCTTCCCATGCAAGTGACGTTTACCCCCGAAGGTGCGACAGTCGATGCCCACGATCTGGGCCCTTTGTTGGGAATCATACCAGCAGATGTGCCCGCGAAAATGCGTGCCGGAGAGATCACTAGCCAATCCGAGCAAGGCGTGGATGAAGACGAAGGACGCACGCGGCTGACGTTCTGGTATAAAGACCAGCGCATTAGGCTGATCTGTGGGCCGGATGGCACTGTTCTCAAGACCACCAGAATCACGGCGGCGCGATAGGGCTTTTTCTATGTTCGTGCGGTGCGCAAAAACGCAACTTTGTTGATGATTTGCCAACAAAAAGCGCCAAACGTAGCGTAACAGTTGAAAATGACGGAAAATTGCAAAATTGTGTCACTACATTTGTGCAAGGTTGCCGCAAAGGTAACATAATCATATGTGATAAAACATGTTGTAAAAGTAACTTGTTTGGATCGTTCTGTGTGTGTGGAATGGTAAGTGGTGAGAATGACAGCAGTGACGCGGGTAATTGAAGATGAGGACCAAGAGGAGCGCAGCGAAGCGCTTCCTGATGGGACTCCGCTTCTAGGCGATCAATTCACAATCGATAGAGCACTCAGCAACGGTGGCTTTGGTATTACTTACCTCGCCAAAGACAACTTCCTTGATCGGGATGTTGTCATCAAAGAATGCTATCCAGAGGTCTTCTGTATGCGTCGCGGCAAGGACGTTCTTGTACGCTCTGACCAGCATGCAGAAAAGTACCGCACAATCGTGCAGATGTTCATGCGTGAAGCGCGCAGCATTGCCAAAATGCGCCACCCAAACATCGTTGGCGTCCACCGGATCTTTGAAGACAACCAGACCGCCTATATGGTTTTGGACCTGATCCATGGCCGTGATCTGCTTAGCATCATCAACGATGAACACGATCCTTTGCCCTCCGCTCAGATCAAGGAAGTTTTGATCAAGTGTCTTGATGCTGTCGATCTTGTTCACCAGAACGACCTGCTTCACCGTGATATTTCGCCAGATAACATCTTACTCGACAAATGGGGTAACCCGTTCCTGATCGATTTTGGCGCTGCGCGCGAAGAGGCGAGCCGTGAAACACGTGCCGTATCCTCTGTGCTGATCGTCAAAGACGGTTATTCGCCTCAGGAATTCTATTTTGCCGGTGGCAAGCAAGGGCCAAGCAGCGACCTTTATGCGCTGGGCGCAACTTTTTACCACCTGATCAGCGGTGAAGCGCCACCAAACAGCCAAACGCGTATGGCAGAGTTTGCAGGCAATAACCCTGACCCCTGTGAGCCTTTGGCTGGGCGTTTCCCTGAATACGACCTCGCCTTCCTTAAGGCGATCGACAAGGCGATGCAGATCTTGCCAAAATCGCGCATCCAGTCAGCGACTGAATGGTTGAACATTATCAACAGAGAAGGCGAGCGGGTGAAGCCTCTCGCGATGGAGACAAACCGGTTTGATCTTAGCAGAACGCTGACGCGGCTTGTTTCCGAAACTAATGAGTATGTGTTGAACTCTGAACCGCGCGAGCCAAAGCCTGAACCAAAGCCTGCGCAGAGGGTGTTGAAAGAGGTTAAAGATCGACCCAAATCCCAACCGGAATGGGCGGAAGAGTTCAATCTTGAAACAACCGAAACGATCGAAGAACAGCGCGCGATGCAAATAGCGATGGCTGAAGTCGCTGCACTTAAAGCCAAAGAAGAGGCGGTCGTCGCGTCAAAGAAAAAGTGGTGGCAATTTGGTTTTGGTCAGAAGGCATCATCGAAGAAAGTTTAGCCATCTCGATAACGCAATAAAAAGGGGCGCTTCTACCGAAGCGCCCTTTATTCTTGACCCAAGGCCAGCTCTATCAAATCAACAGCACCTGTGTGCCAACCTCTGTGAGACTAAAGAGCTCGGCAATTTGTTCATTGTACAAACCAATACAGCCGTTTGACGAACGGCGACCGATCTTGCGCGTGTCATGCGTGCCGTGAATTCGGTAGTACTGCCAAGACAGGTGCAAGGCATGAGTTCCCAGCGGATTCTCTGGGCCAGGGCCGATAAAATCGGGCCATTCAGGATTGCGGATCTTCATCGAAGGTGTCGGCGCCCAGCTTGGACCTTCAACTTTACGGGTAATCGTCGTGCGCCCTGTACGAGTCAATTCTTCTGACAAAGGGACGCTGGTCGGGAACAACTTGTAAATCGACTGATCCTCGGACCAGTAATGCAAAGCGCGCGACTGAATGTCGACCAACACAGCCCCTTTATTCAGATTGCTGAAATATGGCTGCCAATCCAATGACCGGAAACTGGCCACATTGCGTTGGACGCCAGCTGAAATATCAGCCTCAATTTCGGTGCTGTTTGCTGTCTGCGCGACAGCACTTGTTCCCACCATTGCGGCGGACGCAGCCAAGAAACCTCGACGTGATAGATGTGTTGTCATAACGGTCCTCCTTAAAGGATCAGTAGTCTTTCAAACTGACAGATAATGTGTATGGCGCTCCGCTGCAATTCAAACAAATGTCATGGCTAAGCTTCTGGGGTCTTGTGGATTTGAAGTGTCACCATTTACCCGTTAAAGAATGACGACTTAAGAAAAGGCGAAGAGTATTATGTTACGACGCGATATGTTGGTGGGATTAGCCGCAGTTGGCTTGACCGCTTGTGGAACCACCACGACTCGTCCACTGGGCGCCGACGGCCTGCCCTTGCCATCCGCATATGTCATTCGCCCCGGCGAAGAAGCGGCCATTCAGTTCCGGATGCTAGATAGCGTGAATGCGCTGCGCCAGACCGCGGGGATACAACCTGTTGAACTGGACGCGCGGCTGAATGCCGCCGCGGCGACCCATTCGCGTGACATGGCTGTGCAAAACCGCCCATGGCTTTTTGGCTCTGACGGCTCTAGCCCGGTAGAACGTGCGCGTCGCGTTGGTTATCCAGGTCGGCTTCTTGGTGAAAACATTTCGGAATCGTTTGAATCTGAGCTGCGGACCCTTGGTGCGTGGATGGCACAAGCGGACACACGCGCTGTTATTCTAGATCCAAACGCCCGCTTCATGGGCTTTGCATGGTTCCAGGAGGAATCATCCAAGCTTTGGTGGACATTGAACATGGGCAGTGACCCATCAGTCAGCCAACCGATCGCGGCACAGGCCTTCTAGGCATAGATGTAGATCAGCGTTCCGGTTTCAATCATCGGAAATATCTCATCCATCTCGTCGTTTGTCACGGCGATGCATCCCCAAGTCCAATCGGGGTTGCCGATCCACCTTTGTGGTGTGCCGTGAATAAAAATGTCACCACCCGGATCCAAACCATTGGCCCGCGCATAAGCGATGTCATTAGCATCAGGATAAGAAATACCCAATGACAGATGGAATCGGCTGTTGGGGTTCCGGCGATTAATACGATACCCGCCTTCTGGCGTACGCCCGTCGCCTTCGCGGGACTTGTGACCAACAGGTGCAAAACCGAGGTCGATTTTGTAAGATTTCAATAGAGAACGGTCATTGAAGAACTGCATCTCGCGGCGTTCTTTGAAAATCTGAATACGCGTCACCTCAGGACCACTGTACTCAGACGGCCGGCTTGAACATCCTGCCAGACCAAGTGCGGCCGAACCTGCGATTAAAGAACGTCGTGAAATCATATCTCTGCCCATCATTACGGTCTTCGCCGTTTTCTATGGACTACACTATAGTTTGCTTTCGCAAAAGATAACGCGCGATGATTGCGATCATTTCCGCGTGAATGATGCAACAACCTCAACATGGGGTGACCAACGGAATTGATCGATAACCTGTACCCAAGGCATATTAAATCCAGCATCAACCAAGGTTCTGGCATCCCGCGCAAAGGTGACAGGGTTGCAAGACACCATCGCAACAGTCTTCACTTCCGATTCAGCAAGCGTGGCAATCTGTGCCTCGGCCCCAGCACGGGGCGGGTCGATGACTACCGCATCAAACTTGCGCAGCTCGTCGGCCTCAAGTGGACGGCGAAACAAATCTCGTGTTTCTGTCGTCAGGCGACGCAGCTGATGGCCTTCACGCCAGCCACGATCCAAAGCCGTCATCATCGCCGCCTCGCTTTCGACTGCATGAACCTCTGCCCGTTTTACCAATGGCAGGGCGAAAGTCCCACATCCTGCAAAGAGGTCAATGATCCGGCTTGCCCCTGTTGTGATTTCTTCGACAGCCGCAAGTAGAGTCGCTTCGCCGTGCTTTGTTGCCTGCAAAAACGCGCCCGGAGGAGGGACAACACCCGTTCCACCAAAATCCTGCACTGGTGGGTTGATCGTCACAACAGGTTCATCGTTCCAACCCAATCGCGACAGGCCAAACTCGTTTGCCAAAGCCGCCAGCTCGACCCGCAACTGCGGCGTCAGTTCTTTTTCTGTGGCGACGAGTACGTCGGGGCCCATGCTTGCCTCAGTCACGGTGAGGTCAATTTCGCCTTTTCGCGAACAAGCCAGAACTGTCAGCGCTTCGAGAGCAGGGAAACTGGCGATCAGAGCAGGGGTCAGCAGTTGGCAATCTGGTACTTCGACCAAAGTGTCTGACGCGCGGGTATGAAACCCGACCATGGCACCTTTTTTGGTGCGCCTGCCTGATAGCTTCGCACGCCTACGCGATTGCGCAGGAGATGTCGCGATTTCCCGGAATTCGGGATCCAAACCACGGGCCTGCACCGCTTTCACAACGATATCATGCTTCCAGTTCGCCACAAAAGCATCCGTCGCATGTTGCATCGCG
>Ga0209405_1000666_pt1 | contig 27474 bp, 24 predicted proteins | sample COGITO_mtgs_1105_6_FD_184803 | JGI IMG/M metagenome (GOLD analysis project Ga0209405, IMG submission 184803) | Pelagic marine microbial communities from North Sea - COGITO_mtgs_110516 (SPAdes) (version 2) | ecosystem: Environmental > Aquatic > Marine > Epipelagic ...
TATGAATGCATTAGAAATAAAATTAAAACGTAAAGAATTAGGATTGACTCAAGACCAATTAGCAAAATTAGTTGGTGTAAGTAAGAGGACCATCATTAATTATGAAAAAGGACAAGTAATCCCAGATACAAAAAGAGAAATATTTCACAATTTTTTAAAGAAAGAAAAAGGAGGTTTAAAAGATAAATTGGAAGCAAATCAAGTTACTTCACAATTAAACGAACCAGCATCAGAATATAAATCAGAGCAAAAAGAGGGTGCTGAATTTGATAATTTAAGTTTTGAAGGAAAATTAAAAGAAATATACGGGGCTATTTTAGCAAGTAAAGAAACCGCAAAAGAAAATAGGAAGATAATAATACATGACAAAAGATTGAACTTGGAAAGCTTCGCCGCCTTGCAAGAACAATTGTTGGAATTTGAAGAGGAATTGAAAGAATTAAAAAGCAAAAAGAAGTTAGGCTAATCTTTTAATTTTTGCCATCGCATCAATGTTGTACGATACTAAGTTTAGAAGAAGGCATAAATATTTACACGGTCTTTTTTTTATGCAACGAATCAGCATTTCTCTAGTTTGGATTGCCAACTTAAGATACGTTAACATATCCGCTTCGACGTTAACGAAGGAGTTATAAAGCGATCTGTAGTATTCTATTTGACTAGTAATTAAGAGACGATCTCTAGGATTGATTGAGCCTTTGTATTTTCTAACGAATAACGCAAGCTCTTCGATTCCGCATATTTTATTGATTTCTAAAATAATCCTTCTCTGCAAAGGAGATTTGATATTCATGAGTTTGATTTCCATAAATAAGGGGCGTTTATGCAATGCAAAATAAAAAAATATATTTAAAAAACAAATAAAATATTAACAAAATGTTAATAAGAATATAAACTAAAAACCAAAGTCGTGTAAAAAGGCGAATATTATTGAGTTACAAAAGTAGAAGTTTACAAAACTAAACATCTGATAATCAGGTGTTATATTAAAAAGAGTAAATTCATAACCCTGAGGTCACGGGTTCAAATCCCGTTCTCGCTACTAAAAAACCCGAACAAATGTTTGGGTTTTTTTTTATTTTAAACGCTAATAAATTGCTATTCTATTTTTTTTTATACTGAAACCCAACCACTAAAGGAAGCCTGTTTTTTTTGTGATTTCAGTGTTGTTTTTTTAACTCTTATAAGGTTTTTCATTTCTCTATTTTATATTGAATCTTTGATTTTAAATCAACTAGCATTTCTTTCTAGGTAATAAGTTCTTATTTATTGAAACATTTGCATGTCCAGATAGGATTTTCGTCTTCTCATGTAGAATTAAAATCTTTTTTTGGATTCCATCTTTACAGCCATTGATACTTCTTCTAGAAGACAAACCTATATAAGGAAACCTCCCTAGACACTATGTAAGTAAAACGGTTGAAACAGATCATTTAATTATAGACGTCTCAATTAGAAGGCAAGGCATTGGTCAGCAATTATTTAACCGAACAGACAATCATATTAAAAGTAAAGGTTTTGAGGCAATTGAAATGAACGCCTATGTTAACACTCCAAAATTTCATCAATTTTATTATAATAAAGGATATAATCGCTATGGATTTTACTTTTTAAAAGTATTGCATGAGGATAAAAAATTTTACTAATTTTTGCTTAAAAAATTGTTGCAGAACTCAAAAAACGTTCTATATTTGTAGCTCTTTACCATGCGAAAGTAGCTCAGTTGGTAGAGCGTCAGCCTTCCAAGCTGAATGTCGCCAGTTCGAACCTGGTCTTTCGCTCAAAAGACTTCATAAATATTTATGAAGTCTTTTTTTTTCTAAAATTTTTAGCATCTAAAGAATTAATTTTGAATCAGATATCGTTTGAAAATCTGATGAATCGAATTCTTCATTCAAAAAAAGCAACTGGCTAAATGTTGTTTTTACTACAAACTTTTAAATTTATTACCAAAAAGTAATAGCAATACAATTAGAATTCCTAAAGACAGCACAAAAATTGTTTGTGTTGCAAATAAGGAAGGATTTAGCAATAATGTGAGAACAAAACCACCTATAGCTCCCCCTAAGTGTGCAGAATGACCAACATTACCCAACTTTTTTTTCATTCCGTAAATAGAATAGATTAAATATCCGATTCCAAAAATATACCCAGGAATCGGTATGGGAATGAAAAACAAATACAATTCCATTTCGGGGTATAGAAGTAGGGAAGAATACACAATGCCAGAAACAGCGCCAGAAGCACCAACTGCACTATAATAAGGTTCGTTTTTATGGTGTTTTAGCGAATATAGACTCCCTGCTAACAAGCTACCAAAATAGATTATTAAAAAATTTTGCATCCCAAAAATAGAAGCAACAATATCTCCAAAAAGGTATAAGGCATACATATTAAATCCCAAATGCATCCAATCTACATGTAAAAACCCAGCCGTTATTATTCTTGTTTTTTCGCCGGATAAAATGCTACTTACTTGAAACTTGTATTTATTAAAAAAGGAAGCATCTTTAAATCCTTTCATAGAAAATAAAACGTTGGCTATTATAAGTATTAAAACTACTTGGTCTATATTGTTCATCATAAAAACAAACTTACTAAAAACAGATTACTAATACTATTCTGTTTTAAATTTATATCCGATATTTGCAATTATAAAAATAGTATATGAATTTTATAATCTTTGCATTAGCCTACCCTTTTATTTGGATAATTTCTAGATTGCCAATGTGGGTTTTATATCTAAAATCTGATTTAATTTATCTGTTCATGTATTATGGATTAGGCTATAGAAAAAAAGCCGTTTTAGAAAACTTAAAACTTTCATTTCCTGAAAAATCACCAGAAGAAATCATCAAAATTTCGAAGAAATTTTTCAAACATTTTACGGACGTACTGATGGAAAGTGTAAAGGCATTTACTATTTCTGAAAAGCAGATTTTAAAACGATATAAATACAAAAACCCTGAATTAATTAATGATTACGCTAAAGAAGGTAGAAGTATTGCTTTAGTTGGAGCGCACCAAGCAAACTGGGAATGGTCTTTTAGTCTGCCCCTAGTTTTGAATATAAATAGTTTTGGAGCCTACACAAAATTAAATAATAAATATTTTGAAAAAGCAATAAGAGAATCAAGAGAAAAATTTGGTTTTAAAGGCTATAAGAGTGCCAACTTAATAAAAGGAATGCAAAAAAACTTTACCAATAAAATTCAAGGCTTATATCTTTTATTAAGTGACCAATCTCCACAACTTCATAAAACGTATTATTGGAGTGATTTTTTTAATATAAAAGTTCCGATACATACCGGTGCAGAAATGCTTTCTAAACGCTTTAATTTGGTCGTAATAAATTATGTTGCCAAAAAAGTAAAAAGAGGGTATTACGAAATAGAGTTTCAACTAATTACAGATGCTCCTAAAGAGTTTGAAGATTATCAAATTACCGACAAATACACAACACTAACGGAAGAAAACATAAAACAACAACCCGAGTTCTATTTATGGTCTCACAAACGTTTTAAACACAGAGATAAAGTGCCAAAAGAGTTTCAATAAAATTAAAAAGCTTTTAGCTCCCTATCTACTTAGATCGTTATTCCTTTTATTTCTTCAATAAAACGAATCGCTAAATCGTCTGCTTCTTGTTGCGATTTTGCTTCTGTATAGATTCTAATAATGGGTTCTGTATTCGATTTTCTTAAATGAATCCATGCATTTGTAAAATCAATTTTTACTCCATCAATGGTATTTACGTCTTCATTTACATAATTAGAAGCCATGGTTTTTAAAATTTTATCAACATCAATTTCGGGGGTTAATTGAATTTTATTCTTGCTCATAAAATAGCTAGGATACGAATCTCTTAGTGTTTTACAAGATGTTTTTTGATGTGCTAAATGTGATAAAAACAAGGCAACACCCACCAAAGAATCTCTTCCATAATGAGAAGCAGGATAAATAATCCCACCATTTCCTTCTCCTCCAATTACCGTGTTGGTTTCCTTCATTTTAAGCACCACATTTACTTCTCCTACTGCAGATGCCGTATAAGTTCCACCATGTTTATGAGTTACATCTCTTAAAGCCCTGGAAGAGGATAAATTAGAAACCGTATTTCCGCCACCCAATTTCCCTAAAACATAATCGGCACAAGCAACTAAGGTATATTCTTCACCAAACATAGAACCGTCTTCACAGATTAATGCAAGTCTATCCACATCGGGATCAACTACAATTCCAAGAGCTGCTTTTTCTTCTACAACCAAATTAGAAATATCTGTTAAGTGTTCTTTTAAGGGCTCTGGATTGTGTGGAAATTGTCCATTGGGTGTACAATATAATTCAACACATGCTACATTTAATTCTTTTAACAAGGCAGGAATAAAAATTCCTCCAGTAGAATTCACACCATCGACAACCACTTTAAAATTTGCTTTTCTAATCGCTTCTACATCTACTAATTCTAGGTTTAAAACTGCCTGAATGTGTTTTTCTATATAAGAAGTATCTTTTGTGTACTTTCCTAAATCATCGACATCCGAAAATTCAAAATCTTCGCTTTCAGCTAATTCTAGAATCTCCTCCCCTTCTGCGCCATTTAAAAACTCTCCTTTTTCGTTTAATAACTTTAAGGCATTCCATTGTTTTGGATTGTGTGATGCAGTTAAAATAATTCCTCCCGCTGCATTTTCTAAAGGCACTGCAACTTCTACGGTTGGGGTGGTAGACAGCCCTAAATCTATTACGTCTATACCTAAACCAACTAAAGTATTTACAACGAGGCTGGAAATCATTTTACCAGAGATACGTGCATCTCTACCAATTACTACTTTTATCTTTTTTTTATGAGGGTTGCTATTTTTAATAAATGCTCCATAAGCTGCTGCAAATTTCACGGTGTCTATTGGGGTTAAATTATCAGCTGTTTTACCGCCAATAGTTCCTCTTATCCCTGATATTGATTTTATTAATGTCATCTATTTATTAATGTCTTTACGGTTCGTTTTTTTAAAAACATAGTAAAGATAATTGTTTCTAAATTATTATTTTATTTTTTTCTGATAAAAAAGCGAGTGCGGAAAGCCCGATCTTAGGGAAACCGACCATACATTAAAAAACACCTTGTAAAATGTCTTGATGAAAAAAAATATCCATAAAAAAAAGCCGTTGCAAAATTGCAACGGCTTTTTAAATATTGAATGGATTTTTAGATACTGAAACTAGTTCAGTATAAAAAAGAATTATTTCTTTTTTGCTCCAGCTTCCATTTTCTTTTTTAAATCTGCAAGACCACCAATATCTCCTAAGGTAGTTTTTTCTGCTTCGGCTGCTTTTTTAACGGCAACTTTTACATTTCTTTTTTCTTGCTCTTTAAATAAAGAGGTATGAGATACAACAACTCTTCTGTATTCTTTAGAGAATTCTAAAACTACAAATTCGATGGTATCTCCTTTATCTAATTTAGATCCGTCTTCTTTTTCTAAGAATCTTGTTGGAGCAAAACCTTCTACTGCATCAGCAAAAGTTACAACAGCTCCTTTATCATTCTTTTCTTTGATCGTTCCTTGGTGCTTAGAACCGATTGCATACGTAGCTTCATGTGCATCCCAAGGGTTGTCTTGCGTTTGCTTATGACCTAGGTTTAACTTTCTGTTTTCAACATCTAATTCTAAAACTTGAACTTCTAATTTGTCACCTACAGTTACAAAATCTGATGGGTGCTTCACTTTCTTTGTCCAAGATAAATCTGAGATATATACTAAACCATCAATACCTTCTTCTAATTCTACAAATACTCCAAAGTTTGTGTAATTTCTTACCGTACCAGTGTGAGTAGAACCTACAGGATATTTAGTTGTGATATCTGTCCAAGGATCTGGATGTAATTGTTTGATACCTAAAGACATCTTACGGTCTTCTCTATCTAAAGTTAAAATTTGAGCTTCTACCTTATCTCCAACTTTTACGAAATCTTGTGCAGAACGTAAATGCGTTGACCAAGACATTTCAGAAACGTGAATCAAACCTTCTACTCCTTGTTCTACTTCTACAAAAGCTCCATAATCTGCTAATACAACTACTTCTCCAGTAACTTTATCACCAATTTTCAATTCGGTATTTAAAGCTTCCCAAGGGTGAGCAGATAGTTGTTTTAAACCTAATTGAATTCTAGATTTGTTATCATCAAAGTCTAAAATTACAACATTTAATTTTTGATCTAATTCTACAACCTCATTTGGATGGTTGATTCTTGACCAAGATAAATCAGTAATGTGTACCAATCCATCAACACCACCTAAATCAACAAAGACACCATAAGAAGTAATGTTTTTAACAATTCCTTCTAATACTTGTCCTTTTTCTAATTGACCAATAATTTCTTTTTTCTGTATTTCAATATCCGCTTCAATAAGTGCTTTGTGAGATACTACAACGTTTTTAAATTCGTGATTGATTTTCACCACTTTGAATTCCATTGTTTTCTCAACATATTGATCGTAATCTCTAATTGGCTTCACGTCAATTTGAGATCCTGGTAAGAATGCTTCGATTCCGAAAACATCTACAATCATACCACCTCTGGTTCTACATTTAACGAAACCGTTAACTACTTCACCTGTTTCATGAGCATTGTTAACACGTTCCCATGCTTTTATAACTCTTGCTTTTTTGTGAGATAATACTAGTTGACCAGAAGAATCTTCTCTTTTGTCTACTAATACTTCTACTTTATCTCCTTCTGCTAAACCTTGGTTGTAACGGAATTCGTTTAAAGAAATAACGCCTTCAGATTTTGAGTTGATATCAATAATTGCGTCTCTGTCAGTAATTCTAATTACAGTTCCTTCAATTACATCACGTTCGTTTACGAAACCTACTGTTCCTTCTAACGCTTTTTCAAACTCAACTAATTTTTCCTCATCAACTGCTTCAATACCTTGTTCGTATTTGTGCCAGTTAAAATCAGCTAAAAATTGTTTTGGATCTAAAGTTTCTTCAACTGTTTCTACAACAGCTTCAGTCGCTGTTTCTTGTACTTCGGCAGCAACTACTTGCTCCTCAGTGTTTTTTGTTTCTTCAGACATTTCCTGAAAATAATCTTGTATCTTATTGTAATTCAGATTTTTAACGATAAAAACGCAAAGAGTTGTTTTTATAAATTTTTGTGTCCATTTCCTCTTATAAATCTGTTCTCGTAAAAAGGAATGCAAATTTACAAAATTGTTTTGATTTTTAAGGGATTAGATCTTATTTATTTGTTTAAAATTGAGAAACTTATTTCAAAAAAAAAGAGCTGTTTTAAAATATCGTCTGTTTTCTTAAGTCCTCAAGTTTATAAACTTAAAATTTCTAATAATCCACACATTTAAAATTATAATAGCTAGGGGCTGTATTTAAAAAATCATTCCTGTCTTTTTTATTCACCTTTTCATTGTATTCTTGATACTCAAAAAACTACCTTTGCATTTTTTAAAACCCTTGGGTTTATTATAATGATAATGGATAAAAAAACAAAAGATTTCGTAGACAAAGGCATTATGCTTCCATTAATGGAGGAATTTTACACCATACAAGGTGAAGGTGCTCATACAGGTACTGCAGCTTACTTTATTCGAGTTGGAGGTTGTGATGTTGGGTGTCATTGGTGTGATGTTAAAGAAAGTTGGAATGCAGATTTACACCCTCCTACATTTGCAGACGCCATTGTGGATAACGTAAAAAAACATGCGAATACAGTTGTTATTACAGGTGGTGAACCTTTAATGTGGTCTATGGATTATATTACAAATTCACTTCAAAAAAACAATATAAAAACACATATAGAAACTTCTGGAGCCTATTCTTTTTCTGGAAAATGGGATTGGTTTTGTCTTTCTCCAAAGAAAACAAAACTACCTTTAGATGAAGTGTATTTAGAAGCCGATGAGTTAAAAATGATTATTCACAACACATCTGACTTTGATTTTGCAGAACAAGAAGCAGCCAAAGTGGGTAAAAAGTGTCAGCTCTTTCTTCAACCAGAATGGTCTAAAAAAGAAAAAATGACGGAATTAATTGTAGCCTATGTTATGAAAAATCCAAAATGGAAAATTTCTTTGCAAACACATAAATATTTGAATATTCCTTAATTTAAAAAAAAACTCCTGTGCTAGTGGCAAACTCCTCGTGAATATTATAGAAGCCTACTTTCTACCAAAGCACAAATTCTTTCAAACTGTTCTTGAATACCCATCTCTGAATTATCAAACTCAATAGCATCATCAGCCTTCATTAAAGGAGAATCTTCTCTTGTAGAATCAATCCGATCTCTTTCTTGAACATTAAAAAGAATGTCTTTAAAATCAACGTTATCTCCGCGATCAATCAATTCTTTATAACGTCTTTTCGCTCTTTTATCTGCAGAAGCAGTCATGAATAATTTCAATTCAGCAGCAGGAAAAACAACCGTTCCAATGTCTCTACCATCCATTACGACACCCTGCTCTTTTCCCATAATTTGCTGCTCTGTAACCAATTTTTTTCTTACTTCAGAAATCGCCGAAACCTTACTGACCAATTGAGAAACTCCGAGAGTTCTAATTTCCTTTTCTACATTTATACTATTCAAAAACATCTCAGCAAATCCCAATTCAACATTAAAATGAAAGGAAAGTGAAATATTTTTCAAATTTGAAATAAGAGCTTTTGATTTCAAAAAATCTTTACCCACAAAATTATTTTGTTCTGCAAATAAAGTAACAGCTCTATACATTGCCCCAGTATCTACATATATATAATTGTACTTTTTTGCTAATAATTTAGCGATGGTACTTTTGCCTGTTGATGAAAATCCGTCAATTGCTATAATAATTTTTTTACTCATTTTATCTTGTACTATCTAAATCAATTTGCAAACTAAAAGTACTCGCATTCGTTGCGGAATGGAATTTTGAATATGCATAATTAAATTTAAGTTTATTCATTTTCACTCCAAAACCAAAAGAAAAACCACTAAATGTTCTTGCATTTTGTAATTTAAGTTCTACAGCTCTTCTAAAGTTATATCCCAATCTTAAATTGATTATACGCTCAGGAAACAGTTCTGCCCCAATAACCAAGTGTCTCAGTGCATTTCCAAAAAAATCAACTTCTTCTTCAGTAATATTCCCATTTAAATCCGTGGTTTGATTTGAAGGGTTGGGAACAGAGATCCCCCATTTTTGAAGATTGTTAAGAGTAGCGTACCATTTTAAAGGAACGTGCTCTAATTTATAAGAACCTCCTAAAGCCAATTTAAAAGGTAACTTTTCTTTTTCTCCATTGAATGTTTTTATCTGGACTCCAAAATTTCTTGCAACAAAGGTAATCACAAAAGGTTTAAATGGACTGTTGTATAAAATAGCTAAATCTGAAGAAACACCAACCGATGAAAAATTTGATATATTAGAATTTATAATTCGAATATTAGTACCAATAAATAAATTGGTTTTAGAAATATTAAAAGCATAACCAAGCGAAATAGCAACATCATTGGCCTTAAAGTTACCTGTTTCTATCCCTTGCTCATCAGCGCCTATCAAAGAACCATAATCAACATATTTAACACTTCCATGTAGGGTGCCGAATCTTCTTGAAATGGTTTTAGCATAGGACAAAGAACCTATATTTATTCCAGCCAAATAACTAGTATAGTTTGCAGAAAGTTTTTGATCGATTTCTTGGGAAATAACTGCAGGATTCCAAATCGGTTGATTTACGTCGTTCAAAAGCGTTAAAACTTCTCCTCCTAAAGCAACTTGTCTTGCCGAAGAAGATATATTTAAAAATTGATATACTTCTTCTCCTCCAACCTGCGCCTTAAAAGAACAGATTGTAAATACAAAAAAAGTGAAAATAAAATTTCTATAACTCAATGAAAATAAAACTAACTATTAAAACCATAACGAAAATAATCTATAATATTACAATAAAGCTATTAATAGTGCATGAAAAAAGTTCTTTTTATTAAATAGAAGGTTTCCCATTATTACTAAGTTACTAAAACAAGTTCAGGATACACAATATTTAAGAAATGTAGCAACCTACTCTTCAAAACAAATGCAGTCGCATCTGTAAAATTTGATGGCTATTTTTTTTTACAGATCACACAAAATAGTTCGCATATCAATCTACATCAAGATATTAAGACCGTTGCAAAAAGCGAACTTAATTAATTTCCCTTTTTAGATTTCCCTTTTTTCTCCGTTAATACATCGAGTATGCAATTTTTTTCTATTTTAAGTGAGTAAATGCCTTTTTTAGAGCTCATTTTCCCTTAATTTTTACAATTAGACGCAAATATCCCTGGACTTCGATATAAATTATAGCACATTGCCTCCATCAAATTTTGTGTATGCTTTTTTTTCATTCCTCTGTATCTTGCAATACCACCTTTAAACCATAATTTTATTCCTCCAAAAGTACGCGCTACTTTAAACCTTGTTTTTCCTATTAATTTATTGAATCTTGTTTCCCATTTTGTTAACGGTTTATTTTTTATCGCCTTTTCAAGGATATGATTCTTTAAATCACGCTTCTTTAAAATCGCAACATTTTTCTTTGATTGGTACCCTTTATCTGCCTTTAGAGGGATGTTTTTTTGGCAATACCACATTTACAGTTTCTAGAACTTCCTCCAAATTTGCAATCTCATTTTTGCTCGCAGTTGTGGTTAGTACTCCTAGAACGAGTCCTTCGTTATCCGTTACATGATGCTTTTTAAACCAAAAATGGTACTTTCCTCTTTTCTTTAACCAAGTACCTTCTTTATCGACACTATCAGCATATTCTTTGCGTACTTCAACTTGATCATCACAGCGGTCTTCCGTTACTTTAAAGTTTGTTTTTCCTTTTGGTCTAAGTGGCGTATCTATTACACTAGCATCTATTATTAAACCTGTTTTTACAATGATATTATGTGCTTCTAGCTGTTTGTTTATGGAGGTAAATAATTTTTCGAAGGTTTGTGTTTTGGTTAATGCGGCTCTAAACCTACTTAAAGTACTATGATCTGGAGCAACCTGTTCAATGGTCATCCCACAAAAATAACTAAAGGAAAGACTGTCATTTATTCGGTCTTCAACTTCATAATCGCTTCATCCATACCAACTTTGTAAAAAACACATTTTAAAAAGCAATAACCCATCATAAAAGGGCTTGCCGGTGGCACTTTTTCCTTTTGAATAGTCTTTATTTATTAGGATAGAAATCGTATCCCAATCGATAAGCGTGTTTATTTGAGTGAAAAATGTCTTTTTAATTTTTCTTGCTCGTAAATCACAAATGCTATCGGCTAAAGTTGGTTGTTTTTGTATTTTCATACACTAAATTTACTAATTAATACACTTGTAATCAAATATTTAACACAAATAATTACGTGTTGTTTTTGTGCTTTTTATTAGGTACTTCCGTGCAACGGTCTTTAGTTGTGATAGTGGAAAATCTGGAACTCTATTTTTTATGTTTTTTAAAGCAGTTTCAGAAATATCTACTACATATACATTCTTAAAACCATTGTTAAAAAGGTATTCTGCTTCGTACGAATTTCCACCGCCAGGAATTAGAATTTTTAAGTTTTTATTGGTTAACTGATCAAAGTAAGTTTTTAGAGGAGGTGAAACTTCACCTAAATCCCAACCCGTTTTATTCTTCTTATACTTATTTTCCCAAAAACCTTCAGATAGGTTCATTTTGTTAACACATTATAATTATAATTCAATAGAATGGCATCAATCATTTTCTTGACAACAAAATAGGGTTTATATTTGCAGTACAGTTCAAAATAAACATTTTTATGGAAAATTTAAATGCTGCAAAAAAAAATCTTACCGAAAGAGGATTTTTAGATATTGAGACACCTGCTATTAATTATCGTGAGGAAATTTTAAAACTCAAGAAAGAGAAGAATGCTGTTCTTTTAGCACATTATTATCAAATAGATGAAATCCAAGAAATTGCAGATTTTGTTGGTGATAGTTTAGCTTTAGCGCAACAAGCAGCGAAAACAGCCGCAGAAATTATTGTTTTTGCAGGAGTCCATTTTATGGCAGAAACTGCAAAAATTTTAAACCCAAGTAAAAAAGTATTACTACCCGATTTGTTAGCCGGTTGCTCATTAGCCGATTCTTGTCCTCCAGAAAAATTTTCAGAATTTAAAAAACAACATCCAGATCATATTGTTGTTACCTATATTAATTGTTCCGCTGAAATTAAGGCCTTAAGTGATTACGTTTGTACTTCTTCTAACGCTAGAAAAATCATAGATTCTATTGCGAAAGACCAACCTATTATTTTTGCTCCTGATAGAAATTTAGGCGCTTATTTAAATAAAGAAACTGGCAGAGAGATGTTACTTTGGGATGGAGCTTGTATAGTACATGAGGCTTTTTCTATGGAAAAATTAATAGATTTATATAAAGAACATCCTGATGCAGAATTAATAGCACATCCAGAATCTGAAGCCCACATGCTTAAAGTTGCTAAATATATTGGTTCTACTTCTGGCCTTTTAAATCATGTAAGAAACAGTAAAAAGAAGAAGTTTATTGTAGCTACTGAAGCTGGAATTTTATATCAGATGTTGCAAGAAAATCCTGATAAAGAAATTATTCCTGCACCAGCAAAAGAAGACAACACTTGTGCTTGTAGTGAATGTGCTTATATGAAAATGAATACTTTAAAAAAATTATATTTGTGTTTAAAATATGAATTACCTGATATTGAAGTGGATGCAACATTGTGTGAAAAAGCAATCATACCTATTCAAAGAATGTTAGATATTTCTATATAAAGACTTACAATGTTACCTAATAAAAAAATAATTTCTACTGATGTTTTGGTGATTGGTTCTGGTATTTCAGGATTAACTTTTGCACTTAAAACTGCTACAGCTTTTAAGGATGCTAAAATTACAATCATTACTAAAGATGAACAAAGTGAATCTAACACAAAGTATGCGCAAGGAGGTATTGCAACCGTTTACGACAAAACAGTAGATAGTTTTCAGCAACATATTGATGACACCCTGCTTGCAGGCGATGGTTTGTGTGATGAAGAAATTGTAAAAATGGTGATAGAAAATGCTCCTGAAAGGTTAGAAGAATTAATCAGTTGGGGCACAAGATTTGACGAAAATGATAAGGGCGATTACGATCTAGGTCGTGAAGGAGGTCACTCCCAAAACAGAATCTTACACCACACAGATATTACAGGTGCGGAAATTGAAAGAGCTTTATTAAATCAAGTAAATGCATTACCAAATATTGAATTCCTTACACATCATTACTCCATTGATTTAATTACGCAACATCAGGTAAAAAATAAAAAAACAAAACGGAATGGCAAAGTTTCTTGTTTTGGTGCTTATGTTATCGATGTTAAAGAAGATAAGGTAAAAACTTTTATCAGCAAATTTACAGTTTTGGCTTCTGGAGGAAACGGACAAGTTTATGAAACTACCACAAATCCAACTATTGCAACTGGTGATGGTATCGGAATCGCTTACAGGGCAAAAGCAGAAATTTCTGAAATGGAATTTATTCAGTTCCACCCAACTGCATTATACAATCCTGGTGAATATCCAGCTTTCTTGGTTTCAGAGGCTGTTAGAGGTTTTGGTGCTAAATTAAGAGATTACAATGGTGCTTTTTTTATGCATAAGTATGACGAAAGAGGAGAACTAGCGTCTAGAGACATTGTTGCAAGAGCCATAGATAGTGAATTAAAAAAGAGTGGAAAACCTCACGTATATTTAGACTGCACCCAATTAGATCAACATAAATTTAAAGAGCATTTTCCTAATATTACAGAAAAATGTGCTTCTCTTAATATTGATGTCACAAAAGATTTTATTCCTGTTGTACCCGCATCACATTATATTTGTGGAGGTGTAAATGTGAATAAAAATGCGAAGACATCTATTAAAAAACTTTATGCATGTGGGGAAGTGACTAGAACTGGTTTACACGGAGGAAACAGATTAGCTTCTAATTCTTTATTGGAAGGATTGGTCTATGCTCATAGAGCTTATTTAAATATTTCTAAAAAATACAATAAAGCTAAAATGCCGAAAGACATTCCTGTTTGGAATGATAGTGGAGTTATTAAAAACATGGAGAAAATATTAATTACCAATGATCGGAATGAAGTTAAAACGATCATGACAAATTATGTTGGTATTGTTCGTTCTAATGAGCGCTTAAAACGTGCAGAAAAAAAATTACGAGTACTTTATGAGGATAACAAACGTTTGTATGACCATTCAGAGCTTTCAGTAGATTTATGTGAACTAAGAAACTTAATTACAACGGCCTATTTAATTACTCAATTTTCTAAAAAAAGGACAGAAAATTGTGGTGGGTTTTATAGTTTAGATTGTCATTAAAAAAACACGAATTCTTCAGCAACTCGTCCAACTAAGTTTTTAATAATTGGGCTTCAATTAATATTTAAAAGTTTACGTTTAAGATATCTCCACTCATCTGTAAAAGTTGTAATTCGATCAACTTTGCATCAAATTTTGCGTTGTTAAAAGCAGTTTTAGAATTGATTAAATTCACCTGAGCTTGTCGAAATGCTATCGAAGTAATTTGCCCCAATTCATAGCGTTCTCTACTTCTTTCAAAATTATTTTGAGTGGTTAAAACGTTTTTTTCTTGTGCTTTTAAAATGAACAATTGGTTTTGATAATTCTCCCAAGTATTTTTTAGATTGTTGCCTATGGTTATTTTTTGTTGTGCTAACAATATTTGTTGGTTTTCTAAAGCTATTTTTGAGTTAGCAATTCTAGTTTTAGTGCTTCCTCCATCAAACAAATTCCAAGACAAGTTTAAACTTGCATTTAATCCAGTTGTAGTTGCGCCCGCTAAAAATGAAGTAACTGGATTCTCACTTTTATTCCACCCGTAAGAAGAATTTAAAGCTAAACTTGGTAAATAATTAGATTTGTTTATTTTAATATTGAATTCGCTAATAGCAATGTTCTTTTCGTTTTGCTTTAACAAACTATTGTTTGCCTTTGTTTTTTGTTCTAGCTGATTAAAATTCATCATTGTATTGAATTCAACATTTGTTTCAACTTGATAAGTTACTTCCTTTTCAACTCCGAGAATTACATTTAAACCACGTTTCGCGTTATTTAATTGTTGCTTCGATCTGATAAAAGCAATACGATCATTGTTGACATCAACTTCTGCATTTAATAGCTCTAACTTTGTCGATTGTCCATACTCATATTGATAAGTTGCCCGCTTTAACCGCCTTTTAGATATGATTAAAGTTTCTGATAAATTATGGTTATTTTCTGATAAACGAGCAATTTGGAAATAGGAAGTAAACAATCTTAAATACGTATTCTCTATCGTTTCTCTAGCTTGTATTTCTGTTAAATTATAGGTTTCTTTTAATTGTTGATAATTGTATTTTCTTCCTAATCCATCAAAAATGAGGTATCTCAAATTCAAAGAAGCATTGTATGATTTTGTTACTGCACCACTAATTATAGTATCACGACTACGCTGCTGAAAATTAATATCTTGATTTTCACTTCTATAATTTGTACCTGAGGAAACAGAAGCCGTTGGCAAATAACCATGATTATAAATGCTCGCATTATTTTTAGCAACTTCCAGGTTATTATTTGCTATTTTAATACCGAAGTTATTCTCTAGTGTAATTTTTAAAGCTTCTTTTTTTGTTAAAATTTCTTGCGACACTCCCTGTAAAGTCGATAAAAAAACGACCGCTACAATTGTATTTTTAATGATCTTCATTTTCATCAAATTTAGATTCTATAATAGCTCTTTCTACTTCTTCCTTGGTGACTTCTCTATTGGTTATTAACCATTTAATGCCTACTTTCATAGAATTAGAAACTGACAATAATAAAGGCAACATAACCAGCGTTAACACCGTTGCAATTGCAATACCATAAGCGATAGAAATTGCCATAGGAATTAAAAATTGGGCTTGCCTACTTTTTTCAAATATTAAAGGTGCCAATCCTGCAACAGTTGTCAATGATGTTAAGAAAATAGCTCTAAAACGAGATTGACCTGCTTTGATTAAAGCAGCATCATATTTTATACCTTCTTTTAAATAACTGTTGAATTTTCCGATCAACACCAAACCATCATTTACCATAATTCCGATTAAAGCAATAATTCCTAAAAAGGATAAAATTCCAATCGCAAAATTGTGCACATAATGTCCCCAAATAACCCCTATCATACTAAAAGGAATCATAAAAATTAATAAAATTGGTTGACTATAAGAACGGAAGGTAAAGGCAATTACAATATAAATCAACCCTAAAATAATCCATTGAATCTTGTTTACAGAATCTGTCGTTTTTTTGGCCTCTCTATTTTGTCCTTCATACAGCGGAGAAACTGTAGGGTATTTAGACAAAATGTCTGGCATAATATTCGTTTTGATATTCTCTAAAATAGCGGTTGCACTCGCACTTAAATCTTTTAAATCTGCCGTAATTTGAATTTCCCGTTTTCCTTCTAAATGATTGATGGCAATATCTCCCCTCTCTATAGTGTAATCTGCAATTTCAGAAAAGGGAATTCTTATTCCTAAAGGAGTTACAATACGCATATCATCTAAATTCTTAATAGAAGATCGATTTTTTTTATCGTACCGAACCCAAACTTTAATTTCATCTTGACCTCGCTGAAAACGTTGTGCCTGAAAACCAAAAAAACCAGAACGCACTTGCATCATTATAGATTGCAAATTTAAACCTAATATATATGCATTGTCTTTTAATTGAATGCGAACTTCTTTAATACCCGCGGGGTCGTTATCGGAAACGTCTTTCAGTAAAGGGTTTTTTTCTAATTCTTTTTTTAATTCAGCTTTAACTGCTTTTAATTCTCTAATGTTATTTCCTAACAAAGAAACGGCTACAGGGCTTCCACCGAAATTACCTCCAGAACCAAAAACTAAACTTTCTACACCATAAACTTTTCCTACTTTTTGCTGAATGGCATTGGTGATTTCTGGAGAAGAAAAATCGCGAATTTCTCCGGGTAAAAGATTTACACTTAAGGTTGCGTTTGCGCTTCCGGGTCCAACTCTTTTAATTATATTTTCTACAATGTCCAAATTATCCGTTTGCTTTTTTGAATATTCTTTATTGACCAACCTTACTTTTTCTTCGATAAAAGAAATTACAGAATCTGTAATTTTTTCGTTAGTTCCCTGTGGCATGTTTAGCGAAATTTGAACTCTATCACTGGCAATTCTTGGAAAAAAAGAACTTTTTATAACACCTGCTTTTAAAGCAGAAAAACTAATTAAAAGCGTTGCTACAAAAACACATAATATAAAGAACCGGTTTCCCAAAGAAAACTTTAAAAAAGGCATGTAGTAGTGGTCTCTAAATTTTTCTAAAACAATATTTGCTCCTCGATTCATTTTCTTAAAGAAAGCATCAACTTTATTTGTTTTTTTAGGCAGGCCGTTTTCTAGCTTTTTTCTATCTAAAGCTTTCGAATGTGCAATATGCGCTGGCAGAATGATCAAAGCTTCAATTAAAGAAACAGATAAGGTTAAGATTACAATGGTAGAAACTTCACTGAAGAAACTTCCTACTCTACCATCCACAAAGAAGAAAGTAGAAAAGGCAATTATTGTTGTTAAAATAGCGGAAACAATTGGTGGAATTACTTCCATTGTTCCATCTATTGCGGCTTGTATTTTTGATTTTCCTAAATCATAGTAATGATGATAAATATTTTCTCCGATTACAATTCCGTCATCAACTAAAATACCAATTACGATAATCATCCCAAAGAGCGATAAAACATTTATGGTCACACCAAATTGCGAGGCAAAAATAAACATGCCTAAAAAAGCGATTGGCAAACCAAATGCCACCCAAATTGCCAGTCTTAAATTTAAAAAAAGGGCTAAGAAAAACAGCACTAGTAGTATTCCTGAAATGGCATTTTTAGTTAGCAGCCAAGTTCTATCATTTAGTGTTGTACTTCGATCACTTGTTACATTCAATTGAATATTTTGATGTTCTTGATTGTACTTTTCTATGTATTCTTTAATTTTATCTGCTGAAGAAATTAAATCTTCATTATTTGTATTACTTACAGTAATATCGATCGCTAAATTTCCATTAAAATATAATCTATCAGGGTTTTCAGACCAAGTATCTCTTAATTCTGCAACATCTTTTAAACGAATAATATTTCCATTTATTTCTGATCTTACAATTAAATTTTGAAGGTCAATTCCGTAATAAGAGCGGTTGCTTGCACGAATAAGGTAATCTTCATCAACTGTTTTTATATTTCCACCAGTAATTAAAATATTCGAGTTTCTAATTGAATTTGCAACCTCTAAAAATGATAAATTATATGCACGTAAATCATTTTCACGAACCGCAATTTCTATTTCTTCCTCTGGAAAACCAGATAAAGCTACTTGAGAAATTCCTTTGATTCCTCGAATCTCATTTTCTACATTTCTTGCAGCTTGTTTTAACGATTTTAAAGAGACACTTTCTCCACTTATTGTAAAACTAATCGTTGGTCTTATACTTTCTACTTTCGCAATTACAGGTGGTTCCATACCAGAAGGAAAGGAAGGGACTCTATCAACTGCATTTTTCACATCTGATAAAACAATATCTATATTCTTGCCTTTTTCTACCTCAATATTTACACGTGCAGCGTTTTCTCTAGAAACGGATGTTACTCTTTCTACACCTACAATTCCTTTTAAATTATCTTCAATTTTTAAGACAACTCCTTCCTCCATTTCTGCAGGAGATGCACCAGGATATGCTAAAGAAATTCTAATTAATTGAGAATCTACTAGTGGAAAAAAAGATGATTTCATATTGAAAGCCCCCACAAAACCAAAGGCTATAAAAGCAATAATTATAACATTTACTGCAACTGGATATTTTATAAAGTAAGTAATGATTTTTTTCATGCTTACTTCTTTTTATTGATTTTAACAATCATACCATGAAAAGCACCAGGAAGTGTTTGGCTTAAAATTTTGTCGTTGTTTTTCAATCCTTTAATCACCACTTTTTCTGCTGAAAAATAGACTGGATCTACAGTTATTAAGCTTAAAACGCTATCATTTTTAACAGTGTAGACTCCCTTATTATCTATTAGTAGTTTTCTAGAAATTTCAATAGCTTCTGCCACTGAGTTTACAACCACATGGGCCTCTAAGAACATTCCTTCTTTTAAATCTTTATGTTTTATATCTATAAATACTTTTATCGTTTGCGAAACCTGATCTACTTTCCCGTTTACACGTACAATTTTTCCTGTATAATTTTTCGTTTTTTCTAAATTAGAAAGTGCTACAGCATTACCAACTTTCAATAAATCGACAAATTCTGAATTGATAGCAACTTCCATCTCATAGATATTTGGATCTATATATTCACCTAATTTTTGTCCAACTCTTACTAAAGTCCCTGGACTTAGTAAAGTTTCGGTTAAAATTCCCGAAAAGGGAGCTTGAATTTGATGTTTTGCTAAACGAACTTCGAGATTTTTAACATTGTAATAAGCGATTAAAATATCCCTGCCTGAAATAAAATATTTTTCTTTATCTGAATTAAAGGGAGGTAATTTTGGTACAGTTTTATCAATATTAAAACTTTTCAAATAACTTTCCCATTTTTTAAATTGATTCGGATAATCTAAACGTAAATCTGGTAAAATGGATATAATTAAGTTGCTCAGATTGCTCTTTTTCGATTGTAAACTAGCGTAAAACTCTTCACTATTTATACTCAATAAAGTTTCACCTTTATCAAAACGTGTCCCTACCTTAAATGCTTTGCTTGAAGTATTTAGAACTCCTTGAACTTCAGAAAATAACTCGATTTTATTTTTAGCAATGAGACCTCCACTTGCAGATAAAATGACAGGAATGGATGTATTCTCAACTACCTCTACAAAAACAGTCTTTATTTGTTTTTTAAATTTTGGCTTTGCCTTTTGGTTTTTTGCTACCAGATAATTTCCTAAAAAATAGGTTCCCAAAATAATTAAAACACCAAGTATTGCTAGAATAAGTTTTCTCATAATTAGTTCAATTTAACTTCATATTAAAAAAGTTAAGAAATTTTTATAGTCATTACAAAGATACTTTTTTTTACACAGCACCTTTATTATATTGTTTAAGCGTAACTTTGTCAAAAAAAAGTTATTGTTAGTTATTTTAAAATGGAAAAATCTTTATTTTCACATACAAATACAAGACATCATAACTTTTATGATTTAGTTATTTTTTTAAGAAAATTTTACAAGTCCTAAAATTTAACACAATATATAAATTAATTTGAGTTGTTATTCGAACACAAATATCGCGCTTTTTTTCTCTTCAATAGATGAAATTCCTACCCAATTTTGGGAAACGCTTCAATGTGAACACAATGTTTATTTTCATAGAGACTTTTTAAAATCTATTGAAAAAAATCATTCCGAAATGGTGTTTTCGTATATTATTTTGGTTGATAAAAATGAAAATCCAATTGCTTTTTCTTCTCTTCAAATAGTAGACTTTTATATCAATTCAATTCAAAATAATTTTAATCTTTTAAAAAATATAGGAAGAAAAATAGGCGTTTTAAAAGATGATAAACCTTTTAAATTATTAATATCTGGAAATCCTTTTGTAAGTGGAGAACATGGTCTTTTTATACAAAAGGGGCAAAATAAGCCAAAAGTAATTAAAGAATTAGCCAAAGCTATTTTGCAATTTGTCAATGCAGATGAAAAATTAAAAATTGATGCTTTTCTATTAAAAGATTTTATGAATGAATCACTTTTTATTACTGATGAGTTGAAAGACTACAAATATCATCCATTTTCTGTTGAACCAAATATGATGCTTCAACTGGATTTAAATTGGCTAAATTTTGATGATTATTTAGCTGCTCTGAAAACAAAGTTTAGAGTAAAAGCAAGAAAAGTTTTTAAGCAAAGTAACAATATTCGAATAGAAGAAGTAACTTTAAAAAACATAGATCAAAAACTACCTAAAATGACCGCTTTGTATGAAAAAGTTGCGTCCAGGGCAGGTTTTAATTTAGAGGATTTTAATTTAGAAACTTATAAAGATTTAAAAGAAAAATTTGGGGATGATTATATTTTAAAAACCTATTGGTTAGAAAATGAAATTGTAGGTTTTATGTCTGGTATAATAAATAACAAATCTCTAGACGCCCACTTCGTAGGTCTTGACTATCAGCTAAATAGAAGTCACGCCATTTACCAAAGAATGCTGTATAATTATATAGAAATTGCCATCAACAAAAAACTAAAAATTATTAATTTTGGGAGAACTGCTAGCGAAATAAAAAGTTCTATTGGTGCTGTTCCTCAAGATTTAACCATGTATCTTCGTCATAAGAAACAAATCACAAATAAAATTTTAAAGTTGTTTTTGCAGCGAGTTCAACCAACTCCATTTCAACAAAAATTTCCTTTTAAACTTTAGAAATTAAGCATGAAAAACAGGAAAGAATTAACTGCACTTTTACACTTAAAAGATTTAGGAAATCATAATTTTAGTGGCAATAGTGTACCTATTGGAAGTCCTCATGTTTTTGGTGGACAATTAGTAGCACAAGCTATAAATGCAGCCCATAGAACAATACCAAAAAACAAATTTTTACATTCATTACATTCTTATTTCTTAGAAGCAGGCGACATATCAATTCCTATTAATTATCATGTTTCAGAAGTAAGAAATGGAGGTAACTTTTCTACACGAAGAGTTACGGCAAGTCAACATCATAAAACTATTTTTATTTTGGCGGCTTCATTTCATAAAAAAGAAGAGGGTTTTGAGCATCAAATGACTTTAAAATCAGGAATAAAACAACCAGAAGAATTATTAAGTTGGGATGATATTCTAACTCAATTTGGTGATTTTTTACCAAAATCTATGAAATACTTTTTAAGTATTGAAAGACCTATTGAATTTAAACCTGTAAGAATTCCAAATCCATTAGCACCAGAAAACTTACCCCCAAATGAACAAGTGTGGTTTCGGTTAAAAGGTGAAAAACAAAATTTAGACCTTAGAACAAAACAAGAAATTTTAACCTATATTTCTGATTATAATATCTTAAATGCTGCTTTTAATCCAAATGCAAGTGAACATAATTTTGGAAACACACAAACGGCAAGTTTGGATCATTCTATGTGGTTTTTTAGAGATTTCGACTTTGATGATTGGATGTTGTTTTCTGCTGAATCTCCAAATGCTTTTGGCGCGAGAGGATTGTCTAAAGGAAATATTTTTACAAGAGAAGGCAAATTAGTTGCTTCTTTTGCACAGGAAGGCTTGTTAAGACCAAAACAAAAAAAAGCAGTAAGCAGTAAGCAGTAAGCAGTAAGCAGTAAGCAGTAAGCAGTAAGCAGTAAGCAGTAAGCAGTAAGCAGTAAGCAGTAAGCAGTAAGCAAAATTAAAAAATACAAACAACAATGAGTCCTTTTACTTATATTTTAACCACAAATGGGTTGCTATTTTTATTGAGTATTATGTTCTGGAAATTTCCTCCAAAAAAAATAAATAATTGGTACGGATACAGAACACACAAAACAATGTTGAATCAAAAAATATGGAATTTTGCAAATACCGTTTTCTCAAAAAACTTAATCATATATTCGGGTATTTCTTTTTTAGGTGGTTTAGTACTAGCCAATTTTGTAGCCAAAGAGTTTACTTGGCAACCTATGACTTTGGTATTTCTTTCTGTAGTTGTATGTATTATAAAAACAGAAAAATCTTTGAATGAAAATTTTACTGAGGAAGGGAAAAAGAGGTGAAATTAAAAACTAGCTAAAAAAGAAACCGATAAATTTCTTCCGGGAGCAGCAACTCCAGAAGCAAACTCTATATAGTGTTCATCAAACAAATTGCTCATTCTTGCTTGTATAGAAAAGTGCTCATTTACAAGATATTTTCCATTCACACTAAAAATCATCCAACTAGGTGTACCGTAGTATTTATCTACATAATTAGTTGCATCTGCATTCACGATACTTTGATCAACAATTGGTGTTAAATCATGATTGTCTATCCCTTCATTAAAGTTAAAATCTTCAATATCTTTTTTACTATTGAATCTTACATCTGCTCCTAATTCAATTTTATTTTTTTTATAATTCAATTCAAACTGACCAAAAAGTGGCGGAATAGAAGACAATGGTTCTTCCGTATCATAGGTCCTTCCTTTTGTATAAGTTATGAAACCTGAGGTATGAATTGTAGCAGCTATCTTTCCTAAATAATTGAGGGTGTATCCAAAAATGTATGCCCTACCTTTATTTTGATTAGAAATAGCAGTTCCTTCTATTCCATCAAAAAGTTGCTTTGTTTTATTTCCATTAGCATCTAAAATAAAATCTCTTTGAATGTAATTATCTAACAATGTATAATATAAGTTGGCTCCTAACTTAAATTTTCTGTCATTAAAATACTTCTTGATTCCAATTTCTGCATTGTATGCAAATTCTGGTTTTACATTAATATTGGGTAGGGTAACATTGCCTCTTTTTTCTCGAATACGACCAACATCATCTATATTTGGAGACCTAAAACCAGATGAAATAACACTATTTAGTTGCCAAGTTTTATTTGCTCTAAAAACATAACCAATGGTCGCTGTAACTGCAGCATTATTTGTATTGATGTCATTATTAGGCAACACAATAAAGGTTTCATCAACCCAGGTTGCATTTAAGTTCGTATTTGTAAACCGAATACCAGAATTTAAGGTCGATTTCCGATTAATATCTTGTCTGTAATCAAAATAAACAGCAGCACTCATGTAATTGCTGCCACCGTCTGGATAACGAGATTGGACTTTGAAATCATTAGAAAAACCTTTTATTTTTCCGTTAGAAATATGTAATGTTTTCCCATAAGAATTAGAAGCAACATCATTATGTGCAAATTCAAATCCATAAGACAATGCGCGTTTTTTGTCTTTCGTTAGAGACACAGAAAAGTCTCCATTCAAACTAAATATATTTACACTTTCTTCTCTGTAAGAACGATTTAAACTTCCAAATTTACGTTGAACTCTACTTTCTTGAATATTTTGATATGCTGCTGTAATTGTTCCACTTTCTAGCCAATTTTTATTTGGATTCATCAATAATTGCGAAGAAATTAACAATCTATTTTGGGGACCGTAATACCATTCTGCAAATTTTAAATTGGATACATCTGTTTGGTCATTCAATTCTGTTAGACGATCAAATCTTGGGATGTCTGATGAGGTGGAATATTGAATATTTACTTTTAAATCTGTATTTTTTGATAGTGGAACAAAAAACTTTTGCAATACGTCTGTCTGATGATAACCCGTGTTTCTCAATAATGCTGGGCTCTCATTTTTAGTTGTGTTCTCACTATAATTTCCGTTTACATTTTCTGAATAATAAACTACTTTCCCCCAATCATTAAAACCATGAGATCGATTGGATCCGCTTAATAAATCGCCAAATTCGCTATAAGAAATACTGGTAAAAGAAGCCCAATTAGTATAGCTCAATTCTGCAGAAACATTCGTAGTGATTTCTTGGTTCACTGTTGAAAAACGAGAAAACAACTGACTCTTTACCTCTTTTTTTTCAGACAATTTAGGGGTCTTGGTATAATAATGGATGACACCTCCCAAGGCATCTGAGCCATAAACAACAGATGAAGGTCCAAAAATAACCTCTGTTTTATCTAACATATTTGGAGCTACAGTGATGGAACTCTGTAAATGTCCTTTTCTATATATTGCATTGTTCATTCTGACACCATCAACAACTAACAAGACACGATTCGATTCCATACCACGAATTACTGGACTACCACCTCCGAATTGAGATTTTTGCACCTTGATTCCTGGTATTGTTGCTAATAAATCTGCGGAAGTTTGTGGGGCTGTTTTTTGAATATCTTTTGCAGAAATAACAGCAACTTGTGCTGCAATTCTGTTTATTTTTTCTTCTTTCTTGAAAATAGATAAAACAACCTCATCTAATTGTTCTGATTGTTTGGTTAAAAAGAGGCACCAATTTTGTTTTTGAAGTACCGATTTTTTAATTTTTATTAGCGCATACGAGATATGAGAGAAAACAATTCTCTCGTTTTTCTTAAACCCGGAAATATCCACGAAACCTTCATTATCAGAAGATAAATTGATTGTCAAAGCGTCATTATATACTGTAACATTTCGAACAATTTTACCTGTTTGTTTGTCTATCGCCTTTACCTTTTGAGAAAAAGAAAAATTATTTATTAAAAAAAAGAATATGAAAATTAGATACTTCATCAACTAAACACTGTTTCTAAAATTTGCAACGATTTTGGTTTTTTAAAACCGTCCAAATGTAATTCAAAATATTGAATTATTATTTTTAAGACAATCTGCCTTTCTTGTTTGTTAAAAGACACGTTTTCAATACTATCAAAATTTATGCCTAACAGCTTTTTAAATTGATAAAAATTATTTCCGTAGATCACATTTTTCTGAGAGGTTACATCTGTAAAATTGCCTTCTAATAAATCAAACCCAATTTTTTCTTTTTCTGTTAAATCTGGATAAAACCCTAAAAATCGGGTAAGATTTAATAAAAATAATAAATGAAAATTCGCAACTTTATCATGTAAGTCTAACCAAACTAGTCCCGTTTCTATATACTCAAAAAGGGCGTTATTCTTTTCTTCCTCTTTAATAGAATAAGATAGCACTTCTGATAAAAATAAAACAACAGACTGTTTTATAATATTTTTATAAATTGTTTTGTATGGGTAGGAAATTTGTGCTTCTTTAATCGTGTTTAAAGAGCCCTTATTTCGGTGACTTGCGACAATATTAAGTTGGTTTAATGGTTGAAAATAGGCGATTTTTAATCCTCCTTTTTTAGCTTTTAGAATGCCTCTAATTAAATACGATTTTAATCCTTCTTCCTGAGTGTAAGACTTTACAATTAGACTTGAATCACTATATTTAAGAGTGCTTAATACAATCGCTTTTGTAGTTACTACCGCCATTAGTTTACCATTGCAATTTTTGTAACCGCAGTTTCTGAAGCATCATCATTAGATAATAAAACAATATAAATACCCGAAGCAACTTTATTTCCTGCAAGATTTCTTTTATCCCATACCGCTTTTCCTCCTTGTAATTCCTGTCCTTCTTCAACGTTGGTTTCATAAACTAAATTTCCTGCAACATCCAAAATTTTTATATTTGTTCCTTTTGGTAAATGTATGCCATTTCTACCATCTGTTGTAACAGTTTGATGGTTTTTTAATGCAGGGTTTGGGTATGCATAAACATCTCCTAAAATAGTGCCAAATTCTTTCAATCAAATCTATCTAGTTTGTTCTTTTTTAAGTAATATATAATAAGAATAAAAACCTATTCTAAAATTATTTTTTTAAGTATTGAACTATTATTTTCTGTTTTTACATTTATAAAATAAATACCTCTTGCTAATTTAGATATATTAAAGTTATTGAAATCTGATGTTTTCTTGAGGATAATTCTTCCTTGAAAATCTAAAATTGAGATGTCAGTAATTTTTATTAAAGTTGATTTTAATTCTATATAAATTTTATCTTTTGCTGGACTTGGGAATATATTAACTGCTTTTTCTAACTCGTTTTCTTCAATACTTAAAACTTTTTCTGAAAAGAATAATTTATGATTTTCATCTGACCATAACCATAAGCCATTTTCATCATCTTCTATTTGGTAATATACTTTTTTTGCAGGTTGTTGCATATATATATTACCTGTAATAGGATTAAAAACGTCCATTTCTTCATCACCTGCACATTGTCTTAGAGTTGTACCACCTCTTTCTAATACTTCTAAAAAACCATCTTCAACTTTATATATTGCCCCAGTAACGTTACAATAACCGCCAAAGTTTGCATTTAATTGATTTGATATTTCTGACGTTATAAAATCTATGTTTGGAGGTAATGGACTCTCACCTTCATAAAACTTTAAATCTTCTCTCAATCCATTTTTTAGAAAATACTCTAATTGAAATGTTTTACCTTCAAAAAAAGAAATATTGTTTGTATTGTTATACTTTTTTACTTTTACAAAACCTCTATTCATAGAAGGAATAGGAATATTTGGATCTATAGATAAAATAGAGTATCCTAATGAATTCGGTTCTATAATAGAATTCTCTATTTCTATGAAATTTTTTGCAGTAAAATCTACTTTTATAGAATCTCTAAATTTTTCATTACTTATTTTAATCCCATAGGGAGCATTCTTTATTTCAAAAGCCCAATCTCTATAAAAATCTCTATCTTCTATATCAATAAAATCATTAGGTTGTGCCATTTTATACGCCATTTCTACAGCTTTCCCTGCATCTAATCTACCTGCTCCTAATTTATCTATATAGTTTATATTTTCAGGAATAT
>Ga0209405_1000675_pt1 | contig 27306 bp, 31 predicted proteins | sample COGITO_mtgs_1105_6_FD_184803 | JGI IMG/M metagenome (GOLD analysis project Ga0209405, IMG submission 184803) | Pelagic marine microbial communities from North Sea - COGITO_mtgs_110516 (SPAdes) (version 2) | ecosystem: Environmental > Aquatic > Marine > Epipelagic ...
TTCAAAATTTTTGAATTCTCAATTGTTGTACTAAAATCTTCACTAAAAATATCCCAACTCATAAGCGGCATAATACTCTGATCTGTTGTAGATGTTTCAGAGGTAATATTTTTGTAGTCAATATCTTGAACAGAATCTAAATAAATGTCTAAAGACATCATATTAGAAATATTATATTTCATATATTTTTAAATTAATATGGTAAATACATGTATCATTTATGATACTTTACAAAGATAATGAAATATCAATAAATTAGAAAAGCAAAGATGTATGTTTAACTTACTATAATCACCACTTTCCAACATCAAAAATTATTTATTTATCTTTAAAAAATTATGAAAAAATACATACTCTCTTTAGATCAAGGAACTACTAGTTCACGAGCAATTATTTTTGATAAAAAAGGAAGCATAGTTTCTGTTGCTCAAAAAGAATTTCAACAATTTTTTCCAAAACCAGGTTGGGTAGAACACGATCCTAATGAAATTTGGTCAACTCAAGTAGGAATTGCAGCTGAAGCCATTACAAAAGATGGATTAACTTCCCAAAATATTGCAGGTATTGGTATTACCAATCAGCGTGAAACAATTGTTGTTTGGGACAGAAAAACAGGAAAACCAGTTTACAACGCCATCGTTTGGCAAGACAAAAGAACATCAGATTTTTGTGATCAGCTCAAAGAAATGGGTAAGAGTGAGTTCATTAGAGATAAAACTGGCCTAGTTATAGATTCGTATTTTTCAGCCACAAAAGTAACTTGGATTTTAGATCATGTAGAAGGGGTAAGAGAAAGAGCAGAAGCTGGAGAATTAGTTCTAGGGACAATAGATACTTGGTTGATATGGAATTTCACAAAAGGAGAGCAACATATTACTGATGTAACGAATGCTTCAAGAACGATGCTGTTTAACATACATACCATGGACTGGGATGAAGAATTATTAGCTTTATTCAGGATTCCAAAAAGCATGTTGCCTCAAGTTAAACAATCTAGTGAGGTGTATGCTCACACTAAGGCTGTTTTTTTCGGAGAAAAAATACCAATTTCAGGGATTGCGGGTGATCAACAAGCTGCCTTGTTTGGACAAATGTGTACCAAAAAAGGAATGGTAAAAAACACCTATGGAACAGGATGTTTTATGCTTATGAATATTGGTGATAAACCCATCATATCAAAAAATAACCTTCTAACAACTGTAGCCTGGAAAATAAATAATAGAACACACTATGCTTTAGAAGGTAGTATTTTTATTGCAGGAGCTGTTGTTCAATGGTTGCGTGATAGTTTAAAGATTATAAGAACCTCTCAAGAGGTGGAAACACTAGCTAGTTCTGTTTCAAGTTCTGAAGGAGTTTATTTTGTTCCTGCTTTTGCAGGTTTGGGGGCACCCCATTGGAATCAGCACGCACAAGGGACTGTATTTGGGTTAACAAGAGGAAGTACAGATGCTCACATGGCTAGAGCAGCTTTAGAATCTATTGCCTTTCAAACCATGGATGTTTTAAAAGCCATGGAAGCAGATTCTGGGATTGCCATTAAAGAACTAAGAGTAGACGGTGGTGCAACAATTAATAACATGCTCATGCAGTTTCAGGCAGATGTATTAAACACAATTACGGTTCGCCCAGAAGTTGTTGAGACTACAGCTATGGGAGCTGCTTTTTTAGCAGGATTGGCCGTTGGATATTGGGAAAGTCAGGAAGAAATACAAGACATATGGCAAATAGATTCGTCCTTTACTCCCTCTATTTCAAGAGAGTCAATTAATCAACAAATTAAAGGTTGGTATAGAGCAGTAGATGCCCTAGAATACTGGTCAAAAAATTAATAATTAATAAAATATTATGACACCATTTATTGCAGAAATTATTGGAACTACTTTACTTATAATATTAGGTGGAGGAGTTGTTGCCAATGTAGAATTGAATAAAACTATTGGAAATAATAGTGGATGGATTGTAGTTACCACAGGTTGGGCACTGGCTGTATATGTAGCAGTAGTTGTAACCGGACCCTTCAGTGGCGCACATATTAATCCTGCAGTTAGTATAGGTTTAGCTGTGGCTGGAGAATTTGCTTGGGAAATGGTTCCCTCTTATGTTTTAGCTCAAATGATTGGTGCAATGCTGGGTGCTACTATCGTTTGGTTGGTGTATAAAAATCATTTTGATGCAACTAAAGATGGAGATACAAAGAAAGCAGTTTTCTGTACAGCACCTGCAATACGGCACACGTTTTTTAACTTAGTAGGGGAAATTGTAGGAACTTTTGTATTGGTTTTTACCATTCTAAATTTTACAGATGCTGCCCTGGCAGATACAAACCAATTGGTTGGTCTTGGATCATTAGGAGCAGTCCCTGTTGCTTTTTTAGTTTGGGCTATCGGTTTGTCTTTAGGCGGAACAACAGGCTATGCTATTAATCCTGCAAGAGATTTAGGTCCAAGAATCATGCATGCTATATTGCCTATAAAAGAGAAGGCCTCTAATGATTGGAGCTATTCATGGATTCCTGTTATTGGACCAATTACCGGAGCATCCTTAGCTGCTTTGTTAGCTTTATTCTTATCATAAAAGCCAAATTTATAGTATAATTAAAGCTACTTTTGTTTTATTAAAACACAATTATTTATGCAGCATATTGCCTCACCATTTACATTGCCAAATGGCTCAGTTTTAAAAAATAGAATTGCTAAATCAGCCATGAGTGAAAACTTTGGAACTAAGTATCATGCGCCAAGTTCAGGCTTAATCCATGCATACAAAGTATGGGCAGAAGGAAATCCAGGATTATTGATTACTGGAAATATTATGGTAGATTCGAAAGCACTAGGTGAAGCTAGAAATGTTGTTGTAGAAGATTATAAACATTTTAAAGAATTAAAGGCCTGGGCTAAATCTGTTGAAGGAACAGGAGTTCATATTTGGCCTCAAATCAATCATCCAGGACGGCAAGCATTTGCCTCAATCAATAGAGAGGTAGTAGCTCCATCTGCCATTCCACTAAAAATGGGAGGTGCTTCAAAAATGTTTACCATCCCTAAGGCATTAACTGAAGAAGAAATTTGGAAAATTATCAAACGTTTTGGAACAACTGCTAGAATATGTAAAGAAGCTGGATTTACAGGTTGTCAAATTCATGGAGCCCACGGATATTTAGTGAGTCAGTTTTTATCTCCTAACAGCAATGTTAGAACAGATAAATGGGGTGGTGCATTAGAAAATAGAGCTCGGTTTGTATTAGAGATTTATCGAGAAATTAGACGTCAAGTAGGGGCAGATTATCCAGTTGGAATAAAAATTAATTCTGCAGATTTTCAACGAGGTGGTTTTACAGAAGAAGAATCTATGGAAGTTATTCAGCTCTTAGGAAATGAAGGAATGGATTTAATTGAAATATCTGGAGGAACCTACGAAAGACCAGCAATGATAAAAGGAAATCGTAAAAAAAGTACTGAAGAGCGTGAGGTGTATTTTTTAGAATATATAGAAAAAGCAAGAAAACTAACTCAAACACCCTTGTTATTAACAGGAGGTTTTAGATCGGTATCAGTTATGGAAGGCGCTTTAGCCAGCGGTAAGTTAGATGTTGTTGGTTTGGCTAGGCCTTTTTGTTTATATCCAGCACTAGCCAATCAAATTTTTGAGGGCTCAGTTGAAAAATTTGAAGCACCCATTCCTCGAATAGGAATTCCGTTACTAGATAAGTTAGGTGGTGTAGAACTTCCTTGGTATGAACTTCAAATACAGCGAATTGGAAAAGGGAAAAAACCTAAAAAGAATCTTCCAGGTATATTTGCATTTTGGTTTACGATGAAAAGCTTATTTGTAAAATCTTTCTGGAAAAATTAATCTTATTCCCAGTTAGTTACTTTCATAATTTTATCAAAAATAGCTGTATTGTCGTATATTCCTGAAAATTCTTCAGCTCCAGGACCGTAAGCAAAAACAGGAATTAAGGAGGCAGAATGTCCAGTGGTAGAGAAGGTCATTTCTATTTCCTTATAATCATCATACTCTTCACCATCTGTAGAGTATTTTTTCTTAGATGCCAACGTAAAACCGCCTGTTTCGTGATCGGAGGTTACAATAACAAGGGTATTTCCATCCTGTTCTGCAAAATCTAATACTTTTCCAATAGTATTGTCAAAATCAATGAGTTCAGATACTAAGTAGGGTGCATCATTATCATGACCTCCCCAATCTATTTGAGACCCTTCAGACATTAAGAAAAACGGTTGGTTATCTTTACTTAAGAATTGTATCCCTAGTTCAGTAGCTTTAGGAAGAAAATTTCCTCTACCTTCAGAGATACGATCCATTCCTTCTTTGGCCAATAAGTAGCCTGCTTTTTTACTATTGGTAATGCTAGACAAAGTTGTTAATCCAATAGTATCTATATAGAAATTATTACTAGTTAAAGTGTTTAAAATATTTTGCTTGTCTTTACGATTGTTAAAAAACTGAAGGCCACCCCCAGCAAAAAAATCTATATCAGATTCAGCTAATTGAACTGCTATCTCCTCTTCAAAATCTCTACTAATAACATGAGCATAAAAACTGGCAGGAGTAGCATGTGTAATAGATGATGTGGCTATCATCCCAGTTTTAATATTTTTTGAAGACACTATTTCAACTAAATTCTTCACCATGGTAGAATCATCTGCAACACCAATAGCCCCATTGTATGATTTTACCCCAGCTGCAAATGCAGTAGCTCCAGCTGCAGAATCCGTAATATCTTCTCTTGAAGAGGAGGTTTTCATTAGACCAATGGTTTGAAATCGCTGGTAATTTGAAGGAGTTTCTTTAAAATAGAAAGCAGAAGAAATTTGTGATAAACCTGTTCCATCACTAATCAAAAGAATTACATTTTTTGGAGTAGTATTGTTTTTTGTGCTGGTGTTGCACGAAAACAACATAAGAACAGCCAGTAATAATAGAATTTTTTTTGGAGTCATTTTTCTTCGATAATTATTAGACAATAAACAATGAATTTTTAAAACAAAGTAAAAGTAAGGTTTTCAGTTAAAAACGGAATGTTATTAGGATATTAATACGCTAATAATAAACAAGGGTTTACTGCTTCATAAAATTATTTAGAATATTTCTAAATAATTTTTTTTATCAAAGATTCATATGTAATTTTGCAGATGTATGCAACATAAAAAAGTTACTTCAGAAAAATTTAGTGTTAAACAAATAATTGTTTTAGCACTCCTTTTTATGATGGTTGGAACACTTTTAGAATTGTATTTATTAGATCATTATGAGGATGCATATCAATTAATCCCAGTTTTATGCATTGCTTTTTCACTCATAAACCTGATCATTCTTTTGTTTAAAAAATCAAAAAAAATCATCAATTTATTTAAACTGATGCTAGTTTTAACATCTCTCAGCGGTGTTTATGGTGTTTTCTTGCACCTGCAATCTAATTTTGAGTTTGAGCAGGAGATGAAACCAACAGCCACTAATTGGGAATTATTTTCCGAAAGTTTATCTGGTGCCTTACCTACCTTAGCCCCTATGAGTATGTTAGTCTTAGCATTCATCGGGTATTCATATTTAATTTTAATAAAACAACAACATGAAAAAATTTAGTACACTATTTATCATCACGCTATCCGTAAGTTTATTTCTAGTATCCTGTAAACAATCAGTAGAAAAGAAACAAAACACACCAAACAATTTAGAAGTTAAAGAATTAGAAAAACCTGCACCTCTAGTGGTCTTAAATGCTAATTTAGCTACGGAATCAGATTTAGTTGCTTTGGGCCTCTCAGAAGAGGTAGTTCAAAAACTTTTAGCAGCAAGACCTTTTCTATCCATAGCAGATTTTAATTCAATCATAGAATTAGAAAATACAGAAGAACTTTTTAAAAAGATATTTGTACCCTTTAATTTAAATACTACAGAAGAGAAAGATTTTAAAATGATTCCTGGAGTTGGTGATAAAATGGCACACGAATTTGAAGAGTACAGACCCTACACGAGTATATTACAATTTAAAAGAGAAATTGGAAAATATGTAGACGAGCAAGAAGTAGCTCGTTATTTAGACTATGTTTTTGTACCTGTAGAGTTAAACACATCTTCAGAAGACGATATCAAGGCGCTACCTGGTATTGGTAAAAAAATGACTCATGAATTTTTAGAGTATAGGCCTTATAAAAATCTAGCTCAATTTAGAAAAGAAATAGGAAAGTATGTAGATGATAAAGAACTTTCAAGATTAGAACGTTTTGTTTATTTAAAAGACTAATTCTTTTCTATATCATATGAATTGAAAATAATACTTCAATTTAAAAATCATCCCAAAATATTTTTTTGAGATGATTTTTTATTTTATTAAATGAGTAATTTTCATGCAGTATTTCTTAGAACGTAGAAAGATATTTCTCTAAATTTATTTATTATCTTTAGCTACATAATCAATAGACTCAAAATGAAAAATCAACTAATTACTCTGTTCAGTTCCTTTTTTTGTTACCTTATTTTTACAACCACTATTCAAGCTCAAGAATCTATTTTTGATAAACTAGACAGTATAGCTATTGTAGATGAAAAAGTAATGATGCCCATGCGAGACGGTGTAAGGCTTGCTAGTGATATTTACAGACCAAAAGGGGCTGGGAAATATCCTATTATTTTTTCTAGAACTCCATACAATTTTAATTCTTGGGGAGATGGTAAGCAAAGAACTAGAACGGCTAAACGTGCCTACGAATATGTAAAAAAAGGCTATGCTTATATAGTTCAAAACGAGCGAGGACGCTACTATTCTGAGGGAGAATGGGATATTTTAGGAGTCCCTCTTACAGATGGGTATGATGCTTTCGAATGGATGAAAAACCAACCTTGGTCTAATGGAAAGATTGGAACCATAGGATGTTCTTCAACTGCAGAATGGCAAATGGCTGTTTCTGCATTAGACCACCCATCACATGCAGCCATGGTGCCACAAGGTTATGGTGCTGGTGTTGGACGTGTAGGAGCTATAAACGAACAAGGAAATTGGTACCGAGGAGGTGTAGAACAAATGTTGTTTTTTTCTTGGTTGTATGGTGTAGAACACGATAAATTTAAACCAAGAATCCCAAAAGGAGCCTCACAAGAAGACTTAATTAGAATTTCAAGATTCTACGATTTAGCCCCCGAAAACCCTCGTGTAGATATGGCTAAAGCGTTAACTCATTTACCCATTCAAGACATCCTGAAAAACATTAATGGTAAACAGGAGATTTTTGACAAAATGATTCGTCGGAAACCAAATGATCCAGATTGGTTTAAGGGTGGTATTTACCATGATGATAAAGATATTGGAACACCAAGTTTTTGGTTTGCTTCCTGGTATGACGTCTCTATTACACCAAATATTTCATTATTTAACCATGCAAGAAATAACTCTAAAGATCCTTTTATAAGAGACAATCAATATTTAGTGATTGCTCCAACACTTCATTGTGGGTATACAAGAGCAACGGAAAATACAATTGTAGGAGAACGTAGCGTTGGCGACGCCAGACTAAATTACGATGAACAAATTACAAAGTGGTTTGATTTGTGGTTAAAAGGAGCCTCAAATGATTTTAAAGAAACCACTCCTAGAATACAATACTACACCATGGGAAGTAATGAGTGGCAGTCATCAGAGGTGTGGCCTCCAGAGAATACCCAATTAACTACGTATTATTTACATAGTAATGGTCATGCAAATAGCAGATTTGGAGATGGAATGTTGTCTACTTCCAAAGCTAAAAAAGACCGTCCAGATCATTTTACCTATGACCCTATGGCGGCAGTGCCATCTTATGGAGGAAATGTTTGTTGTACAGGGAATGCAGTAAAAGGGGGTGCATGGGATCAACAAGATATGGAAGCTAGAAATGATATTTTAGTATATACCACAGCTGTCTTAGAAGAAGACACTGAGGTTAGCGGATTTATTAATTCTAAACTGTATGTATCTTCAGATGTAAAAGACACAGACTTTACCATTAAATTAATTGATGTATATCCAGATGGTTCGGCGTATAATTTAGATGAAACCATTCAACGAGTTCGTTATCGTGAAGGATATGACAAAGAAGTTTTCATGGAAAAAGGAGAGGTGTATGAAGTAAATTTAACCCCCATGTCTACCAGTAATGTATTTAAAAAAGGACACCGTATTCGTATAGAAATTTCTAGCAGCAATTTTCCAAGGTTTGCTAGAAACTTAAATACTGGTGGAAATAATTATGACGAAAAAGTTGGGATAACAGCTCATAACACGATTCATCACTCTGCAAAATATCCATCTCAAATACAAATTCCTATAGCAGTTAAGTAAAAACGTAACTATCTATTGAATATTTTTTTTACCAATTAAAGATACTCAAACATAAAAAAAGCTCTCCTGGCAGGAGAGCTTTTAAACTTTTAATTTTAGCGTATAATTAAAGTAGTTGTCTTAATTACAGCAGCCATCAGTATCGCACTGGCAATACTTCAAATTATAAATATGTAACACTGCTAGGCTAATGGCAGTAACGTAAATAAAAGTTTCAGGTAATGAAGTCAATGCTAATTTTTCATTAATAATTAATAAAAATAAAACTGTCCAGTTAAACCACAATGCGGTTTTCATAAACTCTTTTGAAGTTTTTTTGGATGAACTATTTACAGCAAAAAAAGAAATAGTTAAAAAAATATAATCTAGATTTTTCCACCAAGATGGGCTGCTTCCACAGTCACCCACAACGCATGTATTAGCAAGAAATATAAAAGGGGTAACGAAGCAATGAATCATACACAGGGTACTTGCAATCGCTCCAAATGTATCTGATTTTTTTAAGATTATATTCATAATAAATTTTAATGCAACTAAGTTGCAAATATATACATTCAATTTGTTATTTCATAAAAGTTGTAATAAATTTGTAGAGATGGGTATTTTAAGAAAAACACAGTCTTTAGCAGTCATGTTAGCAGAATTTGATAAAAGTTCACATGCTATTTCTGCGATAGATTTAATTCGAAGACTCTCCAATAAACTAAATAAAACAACTGTTTATAGAATTCTAGATAAACTTGAAGATGATGGGTTATTACACTCTTTTCTTGGAAAAAATGGAATCAAATGGTATGCAAAATGTAATGGATGTTCAAAGACAGCACATACAGATGTTCATCCCCATTTTCAGTGTGTAGATTGTGGGCAAGTAGATTGTTTAGCCATTCAAATACCAATTCCCGAACTACCCAATAGAACGGCTCTCATGTCTAGTGTTTTAATACAGGGTAAATGCCAAAACTGTTTGTAAGATTAGGTCTAATCTTCTTTTTTTAAAATTTCACCTGCTTTCCGTCTAGTGTGCCTCTGTAAAATTGATTGTTTTTTATAAACAATAGCTCTCCATAAGTCCCTTTTTTTATGCTAGAATCTACCCCAAAAATTTTGTAATCATACAATTGAACAACTTTTTCATTAGAACAATGTCCAACAACAATGTGCTCTGAATTTACTTGAGTCAATATTTTTGAGATATCAGCATCTGCTAAATTGTCATAGAAATACCCTCTGTACCAAATTAAACTTTTTTTACCGTAGTAGGTTTTATAAAAATCAGTAGACTTCATTTCTTGTTTACTTCTTTGAATAGAAGACCTCATTATTTGATTAGTGTCGCTAAGATCTATCCCATTTTTACTTATAAATTCTTCAGAGATCCCTCCATGAACAAAAATGGAATTATTAATTTTAATAATGGTAGATTTTGAGCGTAACCATCTACCAATTATTGTTTGATTACTATATAATTCATCATACTCCAGCCCAAGTAGTTTAGAAGAAATCGTGTACCTATCATGCACATATCTTAAATCTTTATGAAGTACCATGTACTCATGATTTCCTAGAAGAAAATGAAGACGCCCTCCAGTTTCTTTTGCTTGAATTTCCAGTTTATAAAGAAGCCATAACATTTCATTAATTTTAGGACCTCTGTCAAAAACATCACCAACTATAACTAGATGTCCTTTTCCAAAATTCCAATCTAAATTACGATCAATGATGCCATTGTTTTTTAAGATTTCAACAGCCAAATCATATTGCCCATGAATATCACTTAAAGCAGCTATATTTTCAACATTTTCATACCTAGATTTTTGGGGAGTAAAAATGGTATCATACCTTGTAGGTTCAAGAACTCTTGAAGTTACTTCACCATTCAGTATCTTTTTTTCAATGAGTCTGTTATTACTTATAAAAACATAGGGGCCATCAGAAAAATTAGACAGTATACTGGGGTCTTCCATTTCTTGACTCATCACAGATGATAATGAGAAGATGGTTGAAATAAATATTATGAGATAGCTATTTTTCATGTAAGGAATTTACAAAATAAAAAAGACAGTATCGTGATTTTATGCTTTAATGGAGATTAGTTTTACCTCAATCCGTTTATATCATACTTAGACATAAAATTCCAGACTAATTCAGAAGCATTTTGGCCTTGATACGGTTCATTAAACCAGACATGGTCTCCGCCAATATATTTATAATGTTCAACAGAAACCGAATTATCTCCTTGTTCAAATGAATAATGTTCAATGGTCATTCCACCAGTATTATCGGTGTTTATGGTAGGTGTTGAAATTGTATTGTTAAAACTTGTCCAATAATCCAATGTGCTTTGTACAGAATTCCAATCATTACTCCCATTATAGGAAACAACAGCATCAGAGGTTCCATGAAGATGTACTACTGGCATTGGATGACTAGTAGGTCCTGTACAGTTTAACATTGTTCCGGAAACAGATGCCACCGCAGCAATTAAATCACTTTTATAATTCGCAAGCCCGTATGCCATCATGCCTCCGTTTGAGTATCCCGCAGCATAAATTCTTTCCATATCTATAGTATACTGAGACGAAATCTCACCAATCATAGATTCAACAAATCCTACATCATCAGCAGTGCTTTTATTGTCTCCACCTGTTGGGCAAGGATTCCAATGGGAAGAGCCATCTAAGCAACTGCCTTGGGGATAGACTAAAATAAAAGTGTCAGCTTCGGCTAATGAGCGCATATCTGCTTCTTGCATAAATTGACTTGCACTTCCACCAAAACCGTGAAAATTAAATAAGATAGGAACTGCAGACGTTCCATCATATGAATTAGGAACATATAAAATATATTCTCTATTAATATTATCATGAACTATAGATTGAGCATTTGTATTAAAATAACACTCACCTGAATTATAATTATCATCCTTAGCATCATCATTCTTACAACTACTGATAATAGTCATTAGAATAGTAAAACCTAAAAGTATTTTTTTCATGATAGTTTTTATAAAAATTTATTTAAATCGAAAATTCAACTACTAATTTCTGCAACATCACTACACACTTATCAAGTTGTTCTTGAGTGGTAAATTCGTTCGCTCTATGAGCCTGTTCTATAGATCCTGGTCCGCAAATGATGCTTTGGTAGCCAGCCTCGTGAAATTGCCCTGCCTCTGCTGCATAAGCAACAGTTCTCCAGGTATTATTTCCTGATATTTTTTTGGTTAACGCAACAATAGGATCCGTTTCTTTGGTGTCTAATGCTGGAACAGGAGGATGCAATAAGGTATTGATAATTTTAAAACCAGGAAACAGTTTCCTAACCTCTTCTTCTCGTTCTTTACAAAATGCAAAAAAGTCGTCAAAAATAGTTTGTATGGTGTCTTTTGGAATTACCCGAACGTCCCATTCAAAACGAGTATAATCTGACACAATATTTGTAGCTACACCTCCAGAGATTTGCCCAACATGAAGGGTAGAATGAGGAGGTTCAAATCGATGATCTTGTTTTTCTTGAGCTAATAGCTTCATCTTATTTTCTAGCCACATAATAAGTCTTGTACTTTCATGAATGGCACTAATTTCTTTGTGAATCCCACTACTATGGCCTGCAGAGCCGTTTACTTCTGTTTGCACATAACAAACTCCCTTTTTTCCAATAACTGGCTCTAAAGATGAGGGTTCACCAATAATAGCATAGGTGGCATCTTCAGGATAGGTTTTTTTAATGTGCTCTATAAGTTCTGGAGCTGCCAAACACCCAATTTCTTCATCATAACTAAAAGCAAAATAAATGGGTTTTTTTAAATCTGCCTTCGTTAAAGTAGGCAGTGTAGCTAAACAACAAGCAATATATCCTTTCATATCAGCACTTCCTCTAGCAAACAGTTTACCGTCTTTTTTTACAAGAGTAAAAGGGTCTGTATCCCATGCTTGGCCCTTTACAGGAACAACATCTGTGTGCCCAGACAATATAACACCACCGTCTACCGCCGGGCCAATTCTACAATGCAAAGAGGCTTTAGTTTCCTCTTTATTTGGAACTAAGGTAGTTGCTACCCCAAAGGATTCAATATACTCTTTTATCCAATGGATAATGCTGAGATTGCTATCTCCTCCTAAAACAGGAAAATGAACCAGTTTTGCTAAAATATCTTCTACATTCATATTATTGATAGCCAATAGTTACTGCTATAATTAATGTGATGGCCGAAAGCAAAAATACAATTATTGCTACCGGAAAAATGAATCGGAACCATTTATCTAATGGCACTCTACACATGCTTAACATGGCAATTAACCCCCCTAGAGTGGGGTTTATAAGGTTAGAAATTCCATCACCAATTTGAAACGCTAAAATAGTGGTTTGTCTTGTAAGCCCAATAACTTCTCCAAGAGGGAGCATCACTGGAAGGGTAGCTAATGCCTGGCCACTACCAGAAGGAATAAAAAAGTTGATGATGCTTTGAGAAATAGACATTCCAACAGCAGATAAATACAAGGGCAATGTTTTTAATACCTCAGATAAATGAAAAGAAATGGTATCGCTAATATGACCCATTTCCATCAATACTTTAATGGTGGTTGCAAAACCAACCATAAATGCTCCAGGGGCTACGTAGGCAACAGATTTTAAAACGGTTTCACTTATTCTAGTTCCTTTCATCCCTGCTATGATTCCAGTAGCTATGGTAACCATTAAAAAGATAGCAGATATTTCGTTGATATACCAATTTAGATTAAAAACACCATATAAAATAGCCCCCAAGCCCACAATAAAAGCACCGATGACCAGCCAATTATTTATTGAAATTGAATACTCTTTTAACGGTTTAGAAAGTTCTATCCCATCCTCATTTAACCCTTTTCCAAGTCTACTCTCAGGATTCTTAGAAATTTTCTTTAGGTATCTAACATTGTAAAAGGCTAAAAAACTTAGGGCAGAAAAACATAAGATACTTCGCAATAAAGCCCCAGAAAACAATGGTAATTCAGCAATTTTATGACCTATGCCAACCGTGTATGGGTTTATGGGAGAAAGCCCAAAACCAATGGTGACCGCACCAACAGATATTCCTGCAGCCAATACCAAGTCACCACCTAGAGCTAAGCTAACTACAGCTGCAATAGGAATTAAAGCAATGTTGTGTTCATATCCAACAAAAACACCCAAAGCACCGTAAATAAAAGTCATGAGTACAACTGCTAAGTATTTTTTTTCTCTTCCAATTGTATGAACAAAAGTTCCCACAGCATTTTCTATTGCTTTGGTTTCTTCCATAACACCAAACATAATTCCCCCAGAAAACACCACAAACATAACTTCTATTGCCGCTTTAAATCCTAAAGGGATGGCTTTAAACATTTGTAAAAAACCAATAGGTGTGCTGGGAATACTACTATAAGACCCTGGAATAACTCTATTTCTACCCTCTATTAACACACGTTTAAATTCACCTGCAGGGATGATATAGGTTAATAAGGTTACAAAAACAATGATCATAAACAACATGGTTACTGCATGCGGAATTCGTTCGTACCAATGATTTGTTTTCATAGATGACAATCTTATAAGATAAAAGACTCTAAAATAAGCGTTTTTTTAGAATCATGTATTTTAAATAGGGGTTAATTTTTTGCAGTAGTTTGTTTCTAAAAGAGAAGTTTTTTTAATCTTCTAACTTCAATAGCTTTTTGTTAAATAGAAACCTTAGAAGTGAAATACTTGCAAAAATGATGATGAAAAGAGCGGGAAAACCTCCAAGTAATGATAGAATTCTTATGCCGTCTAATCCTTTTGTTGATAGCATGATATAGGTTAAACTTCCAATAATAAGCCCCCAAATAATTTTTATATAAATTGAAGCTTCTTGGTTTGGATTGTTTTTTTCTTTCTCAGACATCGCACTCATTGCAGAAATATTTGAGTCTGCAGCGGTTACATAAGAAATGTATATTAAAATCAATGAAATTGGAATGGTAATCTTACTAAATCCTATTTTATGAAGCATGCCATACATAACAGATTCTTCTCCTTTTAATTCCATGGTTTCAAAGAGCAGGTTGTCACTAATTAAATTTGCATGAAGTGTAGCTCCACTAAAAATTGAAATCCAGACAATAGCAAATATAGACGGAAGAATTAAGTTGTAATTAATGTATTGTCTAACCGTATAACCTCTTGATATTTTTCCCAAGAATAGGGCTGCAACTGGCGCCCAGGCAAACCAATTTGCCCAATAGAAAATACTCCAATCATATCTCCACGAATCTGTTATTTCTGAACCAATATTTAGACTTCTTTGAGGGAAAGTAACGATGTATTCTGTTAATCCGGAGAAGGCAATTTTCAAAATATCAATAGGAAAACTAACTAAGAAAATAAAAATTGCAAGAAGTATGAACCCAACGATGTTAATGGTTGAGAGCCATTTTATCCCTTTTTGTAAACCACTTATAGCAGAAAGAATAAAGCTAGCAATAACAAAGGCACCCACACAACCAATTAATAAGTTAGATTTTGGAATATTAAATATTTCATCTAGCCCTCCCGTTATTGAATAAATACCCGCTCCTAGAGATGCAGACATTCCTAACACAATACTGTAAAGACAAATTACATCAATAATACTTTTAAGCATTTTATTGGTGCTTCCTTGTTTTAATGGAATAAGAGAAGCCACGCTAAATTTTCTTTTTAAATTATAGAATGATAACGCAAAAACCAATCCAGCTAGACAGTAAATTGCATAGGGGGTAAAAGACCAATGCATAAACATGGTAGACATAGAAAAACTCTTAGACGCATCAGAAACAGGGCTTATTGATGAAATGGGTGGGTTTGTATAATGAAAAAGAGGTTCTGCACATCCCCAAAAAAGAATGCCTGTAGCTATAGTAGTACAAGTACTTATGGCAAACCACTTAGATTTGCTTAATAGAGGTTGCGCATTTTTGCCACCAATCTTCACATTAGCAATTGGAGAAAAGTACGTGATTAGTAAAAGAACTAGAAAGAAAAAGCTACTCCAAGAAAATAAAAAACCAACGTTTTCTAATATCCAAGTATTCAATCCTGTGATGCTTGAAGAAAATAAATCATTGTTAATTTGACTGAATAGAATTGTACAGAGAATAAGCAATAATGGTGGGTAGAAAACATTTTTTCTAAGATTATTCATGCTTGTTTTTTCTCGAAGAACTCATTATGTATTAGAGAAAGTTCTTGTGTTACTTTTTAGGATGTTTTAAAAGTAATCAAAAAATTATTACCCAAGCAGGTGAAATCTATTCACCTTTTCTATCAAGTCCCTTTTAATGGCTAACACTGCAGATTTAGATCTGTAGCTGTTGTTTTACAATAGGAAATATTCTTTCAATCCAATAACTATACATCAACTCACTTGGATGCAATCCGTCTGAAGCAACCAATTCTGGAGCATCTGGGTTGGTTCTAGAAATGTCTGTAATATTTATAAATGGTGTAGATCTTGCCTCAGAAGCATTTCTTTTTAAGCCATTAAATTGGTTAATCTCTATGGCAATTTGCACTCTATCATAAGAACTACCAAAAGGTGTGGCTCCCCAGTCTGGTATAGACACAACAAATTGTTTGGCATCTTTTAAATAATAATTAGAAGCAATTGTTTCAAACAGGTCTTCTAACTCTTCGCCAAATTGCACTAAACTTTCACCTCTATATTGGTTATTTACCCCTATTTGAATAGAAATAATATCAAAGGGTTTGTCAAATGTTGTTGTGTTTACCAACTGAGTAACTTCTCGGGTGGTGTATCCTGTTGCGGCAACCACAGTTACTTCTACCTCTTCAACTCCTTCTTCTAGTAATTTTCTTTTTAATTGGGATGGCCAACTCTGTGTTATTTCAATGCCTTCTCCTACAGTATAACTATCACCAATGGCTAAGTAGCGTACCAAATCAAGGTCTAATGCAATGGGATCGGTTTCATCAACAGGGTTGGTTTCATTTATAATTTCTGGATCATTTTCGCAACAAATAATCATAAAACAGATACATATACCTGCAGTAAATCTATAAAAGTTATCCAGAATATGGTTCCAAGCTTTACTCAATATTGCTGTCTAATTACAATCAGAATTTAACCGGAATAAACTATATTCAGGTGTTTCAAATATTACCTCTCCACCATCACATTCAAATATAATTGGAGTAACTAATTCATTTCCAAAATTCAAATCAACCGTTAGAATATTATCTTCAACGGTATAATTATTTGTTCCTGGGATATGATTTCCATCATTTGCTTCGTATGAATTGTACAAAGCAGTACAATCGTCTGCCACACAGTAATAGGTATAACGGACTCCATCCTCATAGAGATACATCGTGTTTCCCACTGGAATAGTTCCTTCTATTAACCACTTACCTTCTATAGAATAATTTGGTGCAGGTAAATTTTCTGAATTTTCACATCCTATAAGTAGGATTGCTATAAAACTAAAGAGTAATAAATTTTTCATGATGGTTATTTATTAAATAGTACACAAATATAAGGTATTACTATCAAGCATTTCTATCTATTTGGCTTAGAGTAACGTTTTAGCAAGACAAATACTATCTGGAATGTCTTTTAGTTTGCCATAGTTTTCTATCACAGAAAAGTTGTTTTTTAAATACAGTTTCATGGCTTCCGGTTGATGTACTCCCATAAACAAAATGCATTTGCTAAGACCTAATTCTTTGGTCCAATTTTCTAATTCTATGAGTATGTTTTCACCTAGTTGTTGGCCCCTATGTGTTGGAATTACATACATTCGTTTAATCTCCATAGCAGAAAAATCGGTCTTAGCAATGGCACCACAACCAACAGCTTTACCTTCATGATATGCCAATACAACATGCTTTAGATGTGTAATTTCATTAAACTGAGATAAAGGGTGGTCTTTGCCATCTCTGTTGGCTAGGTCTGTATTTAATTGTTTTACAAGCTCTTGAAATGCAGGGTTTAGATAATCTGTTCTAATGATCTTCATAGATTTTTTAAATATACACCAAAAAAAAGCCTTCTAAAAGAAGGCTTTTGTGTCTTTGTAAACAGTAAGATTACTCTTCTGTAGCTGCTTCAGTATCAGCTGCCAAAGAATTCATCATTCCTCCAAAATCAAACCAATCTCCACCGCCAGATATTTTACCATCTGTAAATGCAAAAGCATGGTATGAGGTTAATTTAACAGACTTCCCAGAAGCTACGTGATCTGCCGTCCAAGTACCATATACTCGTGTGCTACCATCTAGTAATCCAGTAGTTTCATCTACGCCAGGTAACCAGTAATCTGCTGTAAAATTCATGTTATCAAACTCTTTTTGATAATTTACAAGAGCGTCTTTTAAGCCTTGTGCATCGGCCATTTCAGAACCATATACTGGCATATGCCATTCTAGATCATCATGTATCATTTCAAACATTTCTGCAGATTTTTCTGCTTGATGTAGTTCAAAATATTTTTTTGCTGCTGCTGTGTTTTTTTCAAAATCAGCATGATTTCCTGTTGAGCAAGCAGTTACTAAAACTGCCATCACTACTACTTTAAATAGGTTTTTCATTTTTTTAATAATTTAATTAATACTTGTTTTAGTGTTTTTAAGAGGATTTTTTTAATTAGTAAATCCAACCACCAACAGCGGTTCTGTATTCAATTGGATATGCCTTTAAGAGGTCTTTTAATTCTTTAGTTGCGTTTCCGGCAATAATAAATTTATCTATTTCAAACATCTTCATAAATGGAGCAAAGTTTGGCCCACCTTCAAAGTTATTTGCATGCAATACCATGTCTGCAGAGGTTAGATATTTCTCTACTAAAAATACACGTTTTCCATTTTCAGAAATAAAGTAGGTATAGTCGTAGGTGTTGGGCTCATTAGCTCTTACAAAATCATTTAACTTTTTAACCAATGTTTGCACATCTTCTTTAGTGTTTCCTTTGGTTACTTTAAGTTCTAATAAAATCACTAATTTCTCAGAAACATTGTTGGCCGCTTGCATGGCATTGAGTTCTTTATCAAAAACAGCATTGTCAAAAAACTGTACTTCTCTGCTTATTTTAAGTCCATCCCATTTGTAAGAAATATGAAAAGGGAAACTTACTTTTTGCCCGGTGTATTTACCAGTGGCGCTAAAGGTATTCCAGACATTAGTCCAAACTATTCCATTGTCATAAACTGTTGTTTCTATTTCAGAACCGGTTGCATCTCCGTCTACATCTTCAAAGCTAATCTCGTCAAACATCTCAAAAAGTCCTTCAATACCCGCAATAAAACCTGCTTTGTCTTTTGTGTTGTTTCTAGCGTCTACAAACGTCATGTCATCAGAGAATACCTCTTTTAGGTAGTCTATATTTTCTTCACTTACGTTTTTAAAAAGGGTTTTAATAATTTCAGATCGTTCATCATTGGTAGTTACCGTTCCGTTTGGGCTTTGGCAAGAATACACTGCCACGAGTAATAATAAAAGTATTTTTTTCATATTTAGTTGTTTAGGGCCACTAATATATAAAAAAACGATGAGTTAAAAAGAAGTTGGCTATTAGATGCTTTTATACCTTAAAGTAAGAGGAGGTATTTTGTTTATCTCTTCCAAGTACCACCGTATTTATAAGCGCTGTTATTGGCTTTAACTTTAAGTAAGCAGTCTTCACAGACAAACACCCATTCTTTTGGGTTTTTGTATTGTATCCTGTACATGGTAGAAAAATCTTCCTTGCAGAGGTTGCAGTGTTTGATGCGTTGTGCCATTTTTTAAATTTGTTAGTACTCAATCACAAAAGTAGGGGTATTTTCCTCAGAAAAATCGAGATACAGTTGCGCATCTATTTTTGCTTGCAGCTCTTTTACCAAACAGGCAGGGTTGGAGTATTTTTTTTCATGCCTAGCTACATCATTGGTAAAGGTGTATTAGATTACTTCCTGTGAGGCATTTAGCTCATACAAGAAAAATTCTTTTTTGGTTGTACATATTTTCTTGGCTAATAGAATGGGAAAGGTTACTTGCATGGGTATTGTTTTGTTGAAGTAAAAATAACAAACCTCTTTGGGCTTTACTTACAAAAAAGGGCCGGTTTTTGTTGTTTTTTAAAAAAAGATTGTTGTAATAGAAACTTAGTTAAATTTAGTATCTTTACCACGCATCAGGAACGTAAATTTACGTACCAACCGACTTACTCGAAGCACGGTGGTTTAGCATGCGGGAATTCTCCAAAATAAACGAGCAACCCACATTACTTCTTGCTGCAATTTATGAATTATTTAAATTGTAAAACAATGAAAAACAAAGAGAGAATTAGAAAACTAGAAGCGGAAAATAAACGGCTGAAAGTTGCATACATGAAAGAAGTGTACCAACGATTATGGACCCAAGCACAAATTTGGAAAGATGATGAGGAGGCATAAAACTAGTTACTTTTTTAATAGTAAATCAAATAACCATGGATAAAGAAACATACTTAAAAGAAATGTTAAAGCACGTTAGAAGAAATACTTCTTCTCATAATGAAAACAATAATCATCAGAAAAAAATACAGGTTACCATGCATAAAAAATCAAAGATTGAAAGTTTTGATCAAGATACTTTAGAGCTTTATCGTCAGATGATGGCCGATCGTTATCGATCATTGCATGATGATGAGGAGTAAGTTTCTAACTTTACCAATTAATTATTATCATCTCTGCCATCAGCTACTTCCAAACAAGCCTAAAAAAAACTAAAGAATTTTAAAGTAGAATTGATTTCAAAAAAAGTGATATAAGAGATTTTTAGATAGGTATGTAGTGAAATCAAACTCTTTTGACTAAGATTTAGGAGTTACAATAAGGAATTATCATCAGGAATAATTATTGATTTAAGACATAGTTTTTAATAGTACTTTTGATAGCTTTTTTAGCTTTTTTGAGGCAAACCTATTTGCCTTGTATTCATAATAGTTTACGTTTTTTTCGTAAGTTAAACTCCATTGCTCTGGAGTATCAAATGACAAGCGGTCTAGGTAATGTTGAAATTCATGTGCAATGCAACCAATCATATTAGAGAATGAATAACCCTCCTGCTTAAAAGTTTCAATTTGTAAAGAGATTTTATTGTTAACTCCACAGAAAAAAGCAAGTGTTCTGTCATTATAGTACCTTACTGTATCTATTTCATTTTCTTTATAATTTGTTATTTCAAATTCTGGATTGATAACTCGATATTCTTGACTCAATTGTTCTATGATGAAAAGGCAGATATCCTCGGTCTCTTTATGTGTTAATTCATGTAATTTTGTCCAATTAATTACTCTTTTAGGTGAGCTGTAATAATCAATTATTATCAATAAAACAACCAATATGTGTATTATGATTTCTGTAATATCCATAATTTAATTATTGTTAATTTTTAAGGTGCGTAGAATCTAACTCTTTAATCATTTCCTCAATAATCTGTTTTGTGATAACATCAGCAATCGAATCCATTTGGGTTTCTGTATAGTATTTACCCTTAAAGTTGAAGTATAGTATACCCTCAGACTTTTCTTTTTCCCATATTTCAAACAATTCTTTATTCGGATCTTCATAATAGGTTACATTTTTTTTGAATATATCTGATAATTTTATCCTCTGGCATTTAGGACCTAAGAGTGAACATCCTGAAGTTGTCATAATAAGAATAAATGCTATGTAGCGGCATATTTGTTTTGAAATCATATTATCTTATATCTATTTCTTTCACACCTTCATTTTTTCTTGAATTAGCTACTAGCTGTCTTATAATAGTCATCAGTTCTTTTCCATTTTTAATACCATAGAGCGTAATAGATGGGTTTGTATAGTCTGATGTAATAATTGTTAACTGTGACAGCCCAACTAAGCGATACAATAAAGGCTCGTATAGCCTAATATCTTTAACTCTGTATAGTAATACCTCCTCGGTGCTTACATTTAATATTCCTGTTTTTTCAATTAGATTCTCTTGTTGTATTGTCCATGTTGTGCAATATAGATTCAGTGCTTTTATAATTAGAATTATTAGCGCTACAACTGCAAGTGGTCTAATGTCAAGATATAGTAGGGTCAATAATATTATTAGATAACCAATATTCAAAAATTGATTTGGTGATATAGACACAGGGTTGTAATTGATAGTTGTCATTTTTTATAAGTGGTTATTGTTTTAGCTTGAGTATTCTTTGATTAGTTTCTTTAAATTATTGAATTCTTTTCTTGAAAATAAATTACCATCACCAGGTAGTTTAGTGTTTGGATATTTTAATGATAGCACTACTGAGAAAAGCTCTAGTGCGGGTCTTGGATCTCTTATATCATTTAATGTAAACCATTTTGACTCCTGAAGAAACAACACTAAGTTAAAAGCTGCTTCAGTATATACTGTTGGTTTTTTTGTGTTAATCATATTAAGTGTTTTATTGATTTTTCAAAAGTAATACAAAAAAAGTGTATTAACAAATTGTATATGTAAAATCTTTATTTATATTTGCATTCATAACAAATACAATTAAAATATATTAACAATGTTGCTACTTATAGATTTTCCTAATTTTTCCACTTCTATTACTGGACATCGTATAAACAACTCTGAAGTTTTTAAAAAGTTGGGCATATATAATGACCACCAATACTTCATAAAACAGTTTTGTAAAGAAGTCCCTGATGAGGTTAAAGTTGAGTTAAAGAAAAATAGCATATATAGCAGGGTCTATTTTTTATTAGATCAATTAGATGAGATATTGAAGAACCCAGATTCTCAAATGATTATTAATTATGAATATATGCATTACAAATACAAGGTGCTTTTAGGGGTATGTGCAATGAAATATACCGTTTCTGTAACTCATCATAAAACAAGAGGTATAGACTATGTTACTTTTAATGCGTCATTTGAGCCAAGAACAAAAATAAATTATGTGAGAAACGTACATAGAATAGTAGGTCGTTTGGATTCGTATTCAGGGAAAAATGACCCTAAATTATATCAAGATGCGAGAAATAAATACTTTCAAGATCTATTGCAGAAGTATGATAAACTATAAATAAATTAATAATGAAAAACAATATACAAAACAGATCTAGCCAGGAAGATTCAATAGAATTTCAAGAAAATACACTTTATGTGTTTCTTCCAACTTTTAATAATAGAGAATTGAATTTTCAAAGAATTGGATTAATTACTAAAGAAAAAATCAGTGAATCATTACTGGATAAAATTATAGATGGTTGCTCATTAGTAGAGCAGAAAAATGAAGTAGGAAGTCTTTTTCCTTATTTGGATATACTAATATGCCCTTTAAGTTTTGTTACCGCTGTAAATGATAAAAAATTAAATGATCTTTCTGTGTACCTGGATGATATGTTACTTGCAAACCAGCGGTATCATAAAAAGTCTACAATTCAATTTATTTTGAAACAAGGGGAGACCTTACTCACCAGTGAGGGAGAGGAGTACTTAAAAGAACTATTATCTGAGATGATAGTTAATAATAAAAAACAAGTAGCTAAAGAGTTCAAGTTATAGAAGCTGACAATTATCAAGTTTAATTATTTTATTTAAATTCATATTATGAAAAGTTATCAAATATTAAAGAAAAACCTTGTTGAATCTAAAATGTCGTGGTGGTTAGAAGAAACAGAATTAGAACTTAAGCAAATTCAATCCATAGTAAGTGAAATTTACCCAAACCTTTGTGATTCTGATATTATTAGAACTGATAATGGAGAGGCTGAATGGAAGCATTACACAAGACTTGCTCTAGAGACATTAAAGAAAAAGGGAATAGTTAAGAAAGTTAATCCAACAAAAAGGGACGGTCTCTGGGTAAAATTATAGTTATTCAATACTCTTATTGTGTATATATTTAAACAAAAATATTAGTATAAATTACATGAAACTAACTAATTGTTTTATTTCAAAGTATTATGATTTACCTTCTTATGAAAGGTATTCATTTAATAGTATGCAATATAATTTTTTGAAGAAAGAATGGTATTTATCTAAAAACGACATTGAATCCTATATTAATAAAGGTTCTAGTGGAATTGATTTTTTATGGCAGGCAATAATTTTTAATTTATTTATTAAGATAGTTCATTACTACCATAAAAATAACTATAAGTACTGTGTAGATTTTATTACCTGGAGGTTCTATGAAAGCTGTCAAGATATCCCAATTCAATATATCCCAATTTTTAAGGGTAAGTTTAAAAATTTTGTTGATGAGTATTTATTGACGGTATTAAATAAAAATAAAAAAAATAAATTCATATCAGACCATTCACTTATAAATATGAATTCTTATTGTGCATTTTTGTTTTCTATTTTCGAGTTGATGAATAAAGATTGTTGTGAATTTAATATTGAAGAAGTTATTGCAGAAATTAAAGATTATGAAGAGTTTAAGGATGAGTTTTCTGATAATCCAAAAAGTATGTCATGCATTTTTAAAAACACACTTTTAAATTATAAGTAATGAAATTTACAACAGATCAATTATTTCTTAGTTCGATGCTTAAGGAGCTCGAATATAAGCCAACAAACAATGAATTATCACTACTCAATGAGCTTTCTGATGAGATGGCAAATATGGCAATATCGTACTACCCAAGCTCTGGAGCAGATATTAATGATCTTTTCTATGCTAATAACAAAAAGGTAGAGCTATTAGGTGAACTTAATCCGAGTGTTTTTATACACTCTGATTATTTTTACAGTGATCATAATTCACTAAATAATTTTGACAGGCATCTTCATTCACATCAAATTGATGTCAAGGGCTCAGTAAAAGTATATGATAAAAGTAAATTAAAATCTATATACGCATACAAATTAAAAACATCTATCTCAGATGATTTTAAATGGCTTGTTCTTTTTTGGGGTTATTATAATGAAGAAGTTCTAATTGATTTGATAAATGGTAAAATAAAAGTTCCTTTAATTTACTCAGTCTGTGATGGTATTACTTCAGGTATGGGTGGTTGTAATACCTTATCAATTCCCACAATAACGTATCCTTTTTTGTCAGTAGATTTAGGGATAAAATACATTATTACTGAACAAAACTCTGAGCATATAAAATATATTATTGAACAGAACAACGATCAATTCAGAACTTGGCTAAATAATGTATTACTAGTGTCTAAAAATCCTTCAATAAAGAATTTGCTAGAATTGTCAAATAAAGAATTAGAAAAGGAATTAACTATTAGATTATTACAAATAGAGGAACATTTTTTAAATACAAACGGGAGGCTTAGATGTTTTGATTATCGTTTTACAGATCATATGGTTATAAAAAAAATATATTAATGATTTATACTTTGAATTTTTCAAAAATCCTCAAATATTTTTTTATGAATTCTTCAAACATGATAAAATATCGATTTATCGTTTTGATTTTTCTTTTTATTTCTCTTCAATGTGCTGCAGATTCACCTCTAACATCCATTTCATTTTGGGGAATTTCTAACAACTATATAGTGCAGCAAACAGGTTGTTTGGAGGGTGAAAAAAGATTAAACAATAAAACTTTTAATTTCTTAGTAAATCCAGAGATAGCTGTTTTTCATAAAATAGCATTAGTCAATGCCTTAGGTTGGGAGTTAGACAGAAGCACTTCTAGTAATTCTAAAGTGTTCTTAGAGATGTTAAAAACCCGGACTTTAAATTTATTAAATAATCATGTCATTGATGACACGGATAAAGTATATAATTATAAAAGTAAAGCCCAATTTAACAACAATAATATGTCTAAAAAGAGGGTTTATAGTCCTGGATACAAAGAGGTTATAAGCACATATGCAGATTTAACAGGAAGTAGTTCTAGAGATATAAGTCTAATATATTTATATCTAGCGGCAATGGATAATTATTGGGATGTTTCTTTAATACATAAAGAATTTAATACGATAGCTCATAAGTACACTTCTGGAGCTAACAAGGTTGTAGAGCCAGATACTGAAGAATCATTTAATCTTGTTAAAATGTTAGTTTCTACACAATATTCATTGATAGAAAAAGGGATCACCCAAGATGTTTGGGAGCAATTTAATTTATATTTAAATAAAGTTGATGAGTCTAATGTGTTTATAAATAGAATTTTAAATATTTTAAACGATTATCTCTCAAATTATAAATTGAGAAAATAAATTTAATCAATTAGTTGAAAATAAAAATTATGGGTTCCGTAATTCTGTTTCATATAATTTTGATGGGATTTAGAGATAGATTTTTGTCAACCTTTTTAAATTTCTTATATATTATTTAAAATTTTCTATAAATCTTGTTAGCGCAAGTTTTTTTATTCCGTTTTTAATTTTAAATTTGTAACCAATGTATAAGGTTGTTTAACATGGTTACGAAAAAATATTATTCTCTAAATGAGGTTTCTGAGATTTTAGGGAAAAGTAAAGAAACTCTCAGGCGTTGGGATAGAGACGGAAAATTCAAAGCGGTTAGAGAGCCTATTAGTCAATATAGAATTTATAAAAAAGAACAAGTAAATCTACTTCTTGAACAATTATCTATTGATTACGAAGATACCATAGATAATTTAGTTATTCCAATAAGAGAATTTAATGTTTTAGAATTATTTGCAGGAGCAGGAGGTTTGGCGGTAGGTATGGAAAAAGCAGGTATTAAATGTGTTGCTTTAAATGAAATAGATAAATGGGCTTGTAAAACATTAAGAGCAAATAGACCTAAGTGGAATGTATTAGAAGGAGATATCAAATCTTTTGATTTTACAGAGTATAATAATCAAGTTGATATAGTTACTGGAGGTTTTCCTTGTCAAGCGTTTAGTTATGCAGGTAAAAGGGAAGGGTTCGCTGATGAAACAAGAGGTACTTTATTTTTTGATGTAGCTGAATTTATACGAACCAATAAACCTACTTGCTTTATACTTGAAAATGTAAGGGGTTTAGTATCTCACGATAAGGGTAGAACATTCCAAACTATTACAGATATACTTTCTAATGGAGGAGGTAGTTTAAATGGCCAAGTAGGATTAGATACAATAGACAATGGTCTAGGTTATCACGTTTACTACAAGATTCTAAATAGTAAAGATTTTGGTGTTCCTCAGAACAGAGAAAGGATATTTCTTGTTGGGTTTAGGAACTGGAGAGAGTTTAGTTTCCCTAAGGAGATGCCTTTAGATAAAAGCCTAAAAGATGTGCTTGAAGACAATGTTGATGAAAAGTTTTACTTGAGTCAAAAAATGATTGATGGTTTTTATAAGCACAAAGAAAGACACGAAAAAAAAGGTACAGGTTTTAAATTTGAACCAAAAGATGGTAGTGGTGTAGCTAATTGTCTTAGAGCAAATGCAGCTCTATGTCCTACAGATAATACAATTATTGAAACTGACAACCAAAGAGTAAATAGTAATTACAAAAAACATAAAGATGAATTAGAAGATGGTGATTTTATGGATAGTTATAATCAAACCATTCATAAAGACATAACTCCTACTATTACAACAAGGGTAACTGCTAGTAATTCTAATCATATATTTGAAAAAGAAACTAAAGTAATCACACATAGTCTTTATGGTAGAACAAGTAAAAAAGGGAATGGTGGATCGGGACATTTGACTAGAGAAGATGGCCTGGCTTATTGCGTTGACACAGGTAACTTTCAAGCAGTAGAGATTAAAGATAATGTTGTACAATTAAATCCGAGCAAAGAGTCGGGAGGTGTTCAACCATATCAGCAGAACAGAGTTTATGATATTGATGGAGTTTCACCTGCTCTTATGGCTAATTTAGGTGGTGATAGAAGTCACAATATAAACACCCCAAGGATAAGAAGATTAACACCTTTAGAATGTTGGAGGTTGCAAGGGTTTAGTGACGAAGATTTGCGTAAAGCTCAGAAGGTTTGCTCTAATAGCCAGTTGTACAAACAAGCAGGTAACTCTATAACCGTTGATGTTATGATGGAG
>Ga0209405_1000681_pt1 | contig 27141 bp, 22 predicted proteins | sample COGITO_mtgs_1105_6_FD_184803 | JGI IMG/M metagenome (GOLD analysis project Ga0209405, IMG submission 184803) | Pelagic marine microbial communities from North Sea - COGITO_mtgs_110516 (SPAdes) (version 2) | ecosystem: Environmental > Aquatic > Marine > Epipelagic ...
CACAGAAATGCAAACCGGTGAAGGTAAAACCCTAACGGCAACATTGCCTGCGGCCACAGCGGCATTGGCGGGCGTACCTGTGCATGTAATAACGGTGAATGATTACTTAGCTAGACGTGATTGTGAAGAGATGCGCACAGTGTATGAAGCGCTGGGCTTAAGTGTTGGTTGCGTAGTGCAGGGCATGAGTCATGATGAGCGAAAAGCCGTTTATGCCTGCGATATTGTTTACTGTACCAATAAAGAGTTAGTGTTTGATTATTTAAAAGATCAAATTGAAATCGATAAAGGCCGTCATGCCTTGCAGCTACATGCGCAGAGATTAAAAGGCACTGAAGCCGTTGCAGAAAAGATTCTTATCAAAGGCCTGCACTTTGCCATTATTGATGAAGTGGATAGCGTATTAATGGATGAAGCCATTACGCCCTTAATTATTTCTGCCACAGTGCCAGAGAATGAGCGTGAAAGTGAAGTTTATCAGCAGGCCTTAGCGATTGCGAAAAACCTGATTGAAGACACGCACTTTAGTATTGATTATGTTAAACGAAGTGTTTCGTTACTGCAGCTGGGTGAGCAGCTAGCGCAAGATCAAGCTGCATCGTTAGGGCCTTTTTGGCGTGGGCGCGTTAGGCGTATTGAGCTTGTTAGTAAGGCATTGTCAGCGTTATTTTTGTTTCATAAAGATGAGCAATACTTACTACGTGATAATAAAGTACAAATTATTGACCAGCATACCGGTCGTGTTATGCCCGATAGAACATGGGAGAAAGGACTGCATCAGTTAATTGAATTTAAAGAAGGTTGCGAGTTAACCAAGCCGCGTGTGACCTTAGAGAAAATTAGTTACCAACGATTCTTTCGCTTTTATCATCATATTGCTGGTATGACAGGTACAGCGCGTGAGGTTGAAAAAGAGTTTTGGTCTATCTATCAGTTACCGGTTATCACCATTCCCAGTTATCGAAAAAATCGTCGCTATAGTTTTAAGGCTAAGGTCTGTCATTCTATTGATGACAAGTGGCCGTTAATAGCCAATGCAGTAAGTGATGTGTTAGATCAAGGTCGAGCTGTTTTAGTGGGTACAGGTTCCGTTGCATCATCTGAACGACTCAGTGCTGAGCTAACTGAGCAAGGCATTTGCCACCAATTATTGAACGCTAAACAAGATGAAGACGAAGCCGATATTATTACAGCAGCGGGGCAATCAGGCGCTGTAACCATAGCTACCAGCATGGCGGGTCGCGGCACAGATATAAAGTTAGCCGATAGCGTTGCCCAAGCCGGTGGTCTGCATGTTATTCTTACTGAGTTGCAAGAGTCCTCTCGCATAGATAGACAGTTAGAGGGTCGCTGTGCACGTATGGGAGATAACGGCAGCGTAGAGCGTATAGTCTCAGTTGAAGATGCGATTACAGAGAATCTATCTAACATTTGGTTTCAGTTGGCAGCAAGAATACCTCAGCAGCATAAGTTGAATAAAATAATCAGTATGCAGTTATTGCGTATGGCTCAAAAAACATTAGAAAAAAGGCATCTTAAATTGCGATCGGCACTATTAAAAATTGATGAACGTCAGGATGAACTCTTGGCATTTGCGGGGCAAAGAATATGAGTTTTTTACGAGTTTGTGGATCTTCTTTGGCCATTATGTTGGCTACATCAGTATCAGCAAATAGCACGGTAGATATTAACGCGGCCCAACTGAGCTGTTTACTTGAGCCCAGTCAGCAAGTTGATATTAGTAGTCAAGCTCCTGGCGTGGTTAACGTGGTGCATATGGAGCGGGGTGATCAAGTCCGTAAAGGGCAGAAGCTCTTAGAGCTTGATTCTGCTATTCAAAATGCCGCTTACGTTACGGCCAAAGCGCGGGCATCATTTGCAAAGCGAAAAGTGGCGCGCAATAAAAACTTACTAGAAAAGAAGCTGCTATCTGATTTAGAGCGTGATGAACTGCTCACAGAAGCCGAACTAGCAAAGCTGATGCTAAAAGAGGCGCAAGCCTTAGTTAAGCAACGAACGGTTTATAGCCCCATTAATGGCGTTGTGGTTCAAAAGAATATATCAGTAGGCGAATATGTGGGTTCAGAGCCTGTGGCTAAGCTAGTGGCGTTAGATCCGCTCTATGTCGAAGTTATTATGAAGTCAGACGTTTATGGCTCGCTGGTTAATGGTATGACGGTTGAAGTTCAGCCAGAGCGTGATGGCAGACGCTATGAGGGGAAGATAAAAATAGTCGATAAGATTATCGATGCAGCCAGCGGGACCTTTGGTGTGCGTATTGAATTACCTAATCCTGATTTTATATTACCCGCGGGTTTAAAGTGTCAGGCGTTTTTTAAAGCCTCTTAAATAAGTCTTTTTTTTAACTACGTTTCATCATGCTAAAACCTCTACCGCCTTATGGGTTGTAGAGGTTTTTTTATGTGTGGGTATATATAGAAAATAATAAGTAATTAGATTGAGTTTTTTAGGCTGTCGGTTGTCCTATTCGAGATTGATTATTTTATTACGCTAATGGCTAAGAATTTTGATGTTGAAGGGTTAAGTTTATGCATATACGAGCATATAAAGAATCGGATTTAAACGCCGTCTTGGATTCATGGGAGGCGGCAACGCGTTTAGCTCATGAGTTTATGGCTGATAATTTTATAGCCTTACAGCGTAAAAATGTTGCTGAAGTTTATTTGCCGAATACGGATACATGGGTTGCGGAAGTGGATGGTGATGTCATGGGTTTTATTGCGCTTATGGGGAGTGAGGTTGGTGCAATATTTCTTCAGCCTAGCCATCATGGAAAAGGGATTGGTAAAGCGTTAATGGACAAGGCTCAGTCGCTTCATGGCAATTTGGAGGTTGAGGTTTTTAAGGAGAATACTATTGGTCGAAACTTTTATTCAAAGTATGGTTTTGAGCTATTAGAGGAAAAGTTTCATGAGCCAACGGGGCAGAAATTATTGCGTTTGAAATATATGGCTAAGAACGCATGACATAGGTAGAGCAATATTTAATGTGCATTAGAGTTTCTATTGATATCTCATTGACTATTACGCAAAAGGGGCGCAAGCATGAATGAAAAATCTGATAAATTTTTACCTGTTTGGGTATGGGTAATCGTTTTAATACAAGTGTTCTTGGTACTTTTTTTCTCGGTAGGTACAGCGATGAGTCCCAGTGATTTTATCCCGAATGTCTCAGAGTTGAACTATGTTACTCAACTTTATATTACAAGAAATATAACGGTTGCTCTGGGGGTAATAGTCGCTTTAGTTCTCAGGTCTCATCGAGCGCTTTTAACGTTATTGGTAGTGAGGCTGCTAACGGATATATCCGATGTAGCAACTGTATATGCTTTAGATGTTGAGGTTATTAAAGAAAGTGTGCCAATGGTGGCGGTGCTTCTTATTGTTCCTGCGTTTGTCGCTATTGTTTATTTGTTGAAAAGGATTAAGTAGGCTCCGTCCACTGACGGATAAATCCATTCGGATTCTAAGTTATCAGTCATACAATAGTTTCGGCCAACTGGCGCCTTACATTCAAGTTTGCCGATGGTAATGTTTACGTACTTACTTACTTACTTACTTAATTAATTAGGAGGATTATCACTAATGACTATGCATAATCCACCTCATCCAGGTGAGTTTATTGTTGCAACCTATATGGAGCCATTTGGCTTAAGTTGCCGCTTTTTAGCTGGCAAGCTCGATGTCGCTGCATCCACACTTAACCGAGTGCTTAAATCCCAAAGTGGCATTAGTCCTGAAATGGCACTTAGGCTTGCTAAGTCTCTCGGCAGGTCATCTGAAAGTTGGCTAGCAATGCAACATAGCTATGATCTCTGGCAGGCAAAGAAGAAGGTCCGTTTAGGTAGAGTTTCTCGCGTTAAGTTAAATGCCTCATAGCGATATAAGACTATCAGCTTCCTGATCTATCATCAGGCCTTAAATCTAAAAACCTCTATCGCCCAAAAGCGCATAGAGGTTTTTTTTATAACCCTCAAAAAACCAAATATTTGTAATTAATACGGCTGAGCTTTTTCAACTATGGGATGTCATAATCGAAATCATCCACTTTGCTCTGGTCTGATCCTAATCAGGCAGCTATTACAGGTAAACATTTATAATGAAATTATTTGAAGCAGCATTATCACACTGCCAAAAAGCGGCAGAATTGATAGATTTAAATGATGATTATTTAGCGATTTTGTCTGAACCCCAAAATGAGATTATCGTCAATTTCCCTGTCCGTATGGATAATGGCTTACTCAAGGTCTTTACCGGCTACCGTATTCAACATAACAATATTCTTGGCCCTTACAAAGGCGGCCTCCGGTTTCACCCCGCAGTTGATCTCGATGAAGTTAAAGCGCTAGCCGCTTGGATGACATTTAAAAGTGCCTTAGTCGGTATTCCGTTTGGTGGCGCTAAAGGCGGTGTAACCATTAAGCCTTCTGATTATTCTTCTGAAGAGATGCGCCGTATTGTGCGTCGTTTTACACATGCGCTCTCTTATAATATTGGCCCAGACCATGATATTCCTGCACCCGATGTTGGCACCAACAGCCAAACCATGGACTGGATTATGGATACCTATGCCAATACCAACGCTCCCTCAGCGCGCCAATCGGTTAAAGGTATTGTGACAGGTAAGTCTGTTGAATGTGGGGGTAGCAAGAGTCGTGAAGCGGCAACCGGGCAGGGCGTGCTTTATAATTTACGTCACTGGTGTGGTCAGCATGGTATCGCGCTAGATACTTTATCAATTGGTATTCAAGGCATGGGTAATGTCGGTGGCCATTTTGCTCGCCTTGCTTATGATGAGGGCTGCAAGATAATAATTGCCGGTGATCACCACGGCACCATACGTAATCTCAATGGTTTACCTGTTCCTGAATTGCTGGAATGGATTAAACAGCATGGCAGCATAGAAGGCTTTGTTAATGCTGGCATCGGCAATACTGAAAGTAGCAAAACAGAAGCTGTTGAGGATGAAGCCTTATTTACCACACCCATGGATGTCTTTGTTCCTGCTGCGCTAGAAAATCAAATAACCATCGAGCGTGCAAAGACAATGCATTGTCGTTTAATTATTGAAGCGGCTAATGGGCCAACTACGCCTGAAGCTGATCGATACTTTAATGATAAAGGGGTAGAGATAATTCCTGATATTTTGGCTAATTCCGGCGGCGTTATCGTTTCTTACTTTGAGTGGCTACAGAATAGATCGGCACACTATTGGTCGAATGAGGATATTCAAGAGAAGTTACGTGACCTTTTATGGACAGCCTACGATGAAGTATTACTGTCGCGTAACCGCTTAAAGTGTACCAATAGAGAAGCTGCTTATGCTGTAGCGCTTGAGAGATTGCGAGAAGTTTATGATCGCAGAGGCATTTTTCCATAATTGTTACAGATTTTTACAGAGGGATTATTTGTCAGTCGCTCTTGATGAATGGCAGACAATTGAATGACCTCTATTTCTATCTTGCTTCACCTCTTTTTTTCAAAACCTCTCTAAGCTATTGTAATATAGTGATTTTAAGGCAGCCTAAACCCTATTTAGGCTGCCGATCACTGATTGCTTTATAATCACTCTAACAAATTTCTATTTATTTTCATTCTTAAGGTGGGGTTTTTCCCTGTTTAGGCGTCTTATAGGTATAGGCCCGAAATGTTAATTTTTTTGTCCTGAAATGCTAACTGGCGTGAAACTTAGTATAGTTGTTAGTGTCTAGTTAATTCAGCGACTGGATTTAATAACAAGAGGCTCTAGGTTGTGCCTAATAAATAATCAGCTCGTGTAAAGGTAATCCCTTGTCCCACTTCAGGAGGTTACTAAAAGGAGAGAGTAATGGAAGATACTAATCGTCGTGTAAGAGCCGCAGCCCCAGTTTTTGGAGATAGGGTTAGTAATAGTTATGTTAAAGGTTTTTTATACGGAGCCAAGCAGGCAGGCCATGATCCGCAGGCTTTGTTAGAGCAGGCTGAAATCCCCCCTACAACATATACCAATAAACGCGCCAGTATTAATGGTGAGCAGTTCCAGCGGCTGTTAATGGTTGTTAGAGAGACCATGAACGATCAATATATGGGGTTTTTACGAATCCCCGGTAAGCTAGCAATGGAGATGCACGCTGGCTGTACTGCAGTACAATCTGAAACCTTAGGCCAAGCCCTGCGCCAAACCTGCGAGTTTATAAATGCTGTTCGCCACGACGAAGCGCGTGAACTGAATATTGATGAAGAGAGTGGTGAATCAACATTAAGCTATCGTTTAACTGATTTTAATAAAGGCGTTGATCCTCATTTACTGTATGTCATGCGCATGTATTGGGATTATCGTTTTTATAGCTGGTTAGTGGGCCAGCAAATTAAATTAACGCGTGTGTGTTTTTCTGCCTCAGAGTCAGAATTTTCTTTTGATTATGCGCGCTGTTTTGGTTGTGAGGTTGCCTTTGATCAGCCGCAAGATGGCTTTAGTTTTGATCATGATCACCTAGTCTTACCTGTTGTTCGAAGCCAGTTAGCTTATATGGATGGCGATTTCACTGATAACTTTCCTGATTGGTTTTTGGTGCCGGGTAATGATCAAAGTATTGCCAGCCAAGTAGAGCAGATACTTTTAGAGCTGCGTGATGACGGTATGTTCTCACCCTCTATCGATTATGTTGCTGAAATTATGATGATGGGACGCAGAACCTTGTCACGTAAATTAGCAAAAGAGCGAGTATCTTTTCAAAAGATCAAAACCAAAATACGTCGTGATTTAGCAAAAAAGTACTTGCTGACCAGTGATATTAGTATTGCCGGTATTTCTTCCAAAGTAGGGTTTGCAGAGCCCTGTGACTTTACCCGAGCATTTATCCGTTGGGAGGGGTTAACGCCTACCTCTTATCGAGAAGTCTGTTTAGTTGACTGATTAGTCATCCCCAGCGAGCCTAGGCTCGCTTTTTTTTGAATTGCTTCTTTGTGTGGCGCTTAAATAATAAGGCCTTAATTGCTAATTTATTTGGCAGTTATAGCTATGGGGTTCATTTTAATTATTAGTCACAATAGCGCTTATTCCTTTTTTATCATTATTCGCTTAACCGTTTGCATTTAAGCCGTTTGCATTCAAGCCGTTTTCATTTAAGTCATTTGCATTTAAGCGAATAGGTATTAGCCAAGATCAACATATTTTAATAAGGTAATTTTTTAATAAGGTAATTCTTTAACAAGGTAATTCTTTAATAAGGTAATCAATAAATGAGACCCATTGTAATTTCAGATAAGTTTGATGGCGGTAATATAAGCGTCATAGATGCTAGCGACCCTCTCAATATACAGTTAGAAATTAAGCCCGATAACGCATCCGATTTCTTTCAATGGTTTTATTTTCGTTTAGAGGGCGAGGTTGGTCAGACTTGCCGTATCCATATTACCAATGCAGGGCAGGCCTCTTATACCGATGGTTGGAAAGACTATAAGGTATGTACTTCGTGGAGTCGTGAAGATTGGTTTCGAACCAACACAGAATATAACAACGGCATACTTAGCTTTGATATTACCTTAGAGCAAAATGCGGTTTATTTTTCATTCTTTCAGCCATTTAGTCATGAGCGACATTTAGATTTATTATCTTGGGCGCAAGAAGATGCACGTTTAAGCTTAGAGACCTTGGGGCAAAGCTTAGATGGCCATGCAATGAGTCTCTTGCATATAAGCGGCACCGATACTCCGCAGCATACCGTTTGGCTAATTGCTCGTCAGCATCCCGGTGAGACCATGGCCGAGTGGTTTGTTGAAGGTTTACTTGAAGCGCTGTTAGATAGAGATAACTCTCAAGCTACTCAGCTATTACAAACTACCGAGTTTTATATTGTGCCTAATATGAATCCCGATGGCTCAGTGCGCGGTAACTTGCGAACTAATGCGGCTGGCGCAAATCTTAATAGAGAATGGCAATCACCAACTATGGAATACAGCCCAGAAGTATATTTAGTGCGTGAAAAAATGCTAGCGGTAGGTGGTGATTTATTCTTGGATATTCATGGTGATGAAGCGCTGCCTTATAACTTTGTTGCAGGCTGTGAAGGTAACCCAAGTTACAACGATTATCATGCGCGACTCGAATGCGTTTTTAAAGAAGCCTTTATGCAAATATCGGCCGACTTTCAAGATGAAGTTGGCTATCCCAAAACGCCTGCCGGCAAAGCCAATTTAACCATAGCCGCAAACTGGTTAGGCGAGCAATTTAAAACCTTAGCTTTTACCATTGAAATGCCCTTTAAAGATAATGCCAATTTACCTAACCCTCGAACGGGCTGGTCTGCGTCACGCAGTGCGCAATTAGGCAAAGATGTGTTGTTTCCTATTCGTGCAACCCTAGCCATATTGGATTCGTAGCGAGTGATGCCCGATCAATTAATTATTCAGCTCTTTTCAGTTTGCTCAATGATAGGGGTGTTTTTCTTTTCGGTATCGGGTGCGCTTTTTGCTGCTGAGAAAAGAATGGATATTCTGGGTTTTATATTAGTTGCGGCAGTTACCGGTGTAGGAGGAGGGACCTTGCGTGATCTCCTTCTTGGCGTTACCCCCGTGTTCTGGATTGCCGAGCCATTTAATATTTATTTGTGTATTATCGCTGCTAGTGTCACTTATTTTGCTGTTAATTTATTTCGTCAGCGTGATGCATGGATACTCTGGATGGATGCCATTGGCTTATCCGTTTTTGCAATTATGGGTGCGCAGGCCGCATTAATTTATGGTGCGCCGCCTTTTATTGCCGTTGTAATGGGCGTTATGACAGCGACCTTTGGCGGCATTATGCGTGATGTGCTCTGTGCAGAAGTACTGACATTAATGCGCCCCGAAATCTATATTACCTGTGCATTACTCGGTGCTTTTGTTTACGTGTTGTTGCATCAACTCGGCATTAGTGAAAGCGTGGCGCTAATGGTGGCCTTTGTCGCTGGGTTTAGTCTTCGCGCCGCAGCTATACGGTTTAAGCTTACCTTGCCCAGCTTTCAGTCTTTTGATTAATATCGATCTCGCGATTTCACTATCTCACTATCCCGCGGGCAGAAAACTTACAGCTCAAATAAATCAGTATTGCCGCCAGTGGCTACCGTATTAATTGTTTGTGTTTTTTCAGTAGCAAAACGAAACAGATAATGCGGACCTCCCGCTTTGGGTCCGGTGCCCGATAAGCCCTCACCACCAAACGGTTGCGTACCCACAACGGCGCCAACCATATTGCGATTCACATAGGTGTTGCCAACGTTAGTATGCTCGCAAATATACTCAGCACTATTTTCTATACGCGTGTGAATACCTAAGGTAAGGCCATAACCGCTGTCGTTGATTTCTTGCAGTACTTTATCTAACGCTTTCGATGGGTAGCGAATAATATGCAATACTGGTCCAAATACTTCCTCTTTTAATTGCGTCATTGAATCTAGTTTAACCATAGTCGGCGCAAAAAAGTGGCCTGTTTTCGGCAGCTTACTTTCATCATAGCGAGCAATAATACTGGCTTGTTTATCATCACTATTAAACTTTCCTTGCTCAATATCTTGGATATGTTGTTCTAAACGTTTTAACGCTGTTTTATCAATTACAGGACCTATGTCGGTGGCTAGCTCTGAAGGTTTGCCTAGCGTTAACGTATCCATTGCGCCTTTAATCATATCAATGAGATCGTCAGCAATTTCTTCTTGTATATATAAAACCCGTAATGCTGAACAGCGTTGTCCCGCACTTAAAAAAGCGGAGCTAATCACATCATCAACCACTTGTTCTGGCAGCGCCGATGAATCGACAATCATCGCGTTTTGTCCGCCGGTTTCTGCAATTAGCGGTAAAATAGCGCCATCACGTTCTGCCAGTTGGCGGTTAATTCTTTTAGCGGTGGCCGTTGAGCCGGTAAAGGCAACACCGCTCAGTTGTGGCTGTGCAATTAACAGCGGGCCAACAGTAGGACCTTTGCCGGTAATTAAATGCAATGCTGCTGTGGGAATGCCGGCTTGATGAAACAGCCCGATTGCCTTGGCTGCAATTAAAGGCGTTTGCTCCGCGGGCTTGGCGATAACACTATTGCCTGCGGCTAAGGCGGCGGCAATTTGGCCAACGAAAATAGCTAACGGAAAATTCCATGGGCTAATGCATACAAAGACACCGCGACCATGAAGACTCAATTGATTACTTTCTCCGGTGGGGCCCGGTAGGGCGATAGGCATTGAAAAATGCTCGCGAGCTTTTAATGCGTAGTAACGGCAAAAATCAACGGCTTCTCGAATTTCATCAATGCTGTCTGGCACGGTTCTTCCTGCTTCATCACTAATTAATACGATTAGCTCGGCATAATGCGCCTCTAACAAGTCTGCCATGGTGTCGAGAATGTCTGCACGCGTATTGCCTCCTTCTGCATTCCATTCTAGCTGCGCTATGGCCGCGCTAGAGAAGGCTTCGTCGATATGCTGGCTGTGTGCTGCGTATTCACTGCCCACGCTATGTGATGAATTATAGGGGCTTGTAACGTCGATTGAAGGGCTGTCGGTATAAAGCTGGCCGTTGATGATAGGGCCGGCGAGGTATTCTGTTGATTGGGTATTTTGCATAGCCTTATAAAGATCCTTAACGGTGATGGGGTTATTTAAGTCAATTCCCATGGCATTAGCACGCTGGCTGCCATCCAGTGACGAGGCGCTATAGATATTAAGCGGCGTTGCAATTAAGGGGTGGCGTAATGTATTCGTTGCTGTGTTAGATAAAAATGCGCTTACGTTGGCTGTGTCATAAGTTAATTTATTAGTCGTTAGTTTTTTCAGTGCCGCCAATGGATCTTGGACTAATTGACTAACTGGCACAGTAGGGTCCAAAAATTGATTCACAAAAGAGCTGTTAGCGCCGTTTTCTAATAAGCGTCTTACCAAATACGGAAGAAGATCTTGATGTGCACCCACGGGTGCGTAAACACGAATGGATACAGGTTCATTTAAATTTGCCAGTAATTGCTTATACAGCAAGCCGCCCATACCATGTAAGCGTTGGAATTCAAAAGGCCGACCTTGTGCGGTTTCTAAAATAAGCGCGGTGGTATAAGCGTTATGCGTGGCGAACTGTGGATACAACGCATTACCTGCGGCAAACAGTCGACTAACACAATGCTGATAGGAGAGGTCGGTGCTGTTCTTTCGTGTGTAAACAGGGAAGTCTTCATGCCCTTGCTCCTGCGCAAACTTAATTTCTCTATCCCAGTAGGCGCCCTTAACTAAGCGCACCATAAAGCTACGGCCGGTTTGCTCAGCCAGTGCAGCTAACCAATCAATGACATGCGGCGCGCGTTTTTGATAGGCCTGAACAACAATGCCGAGACCGTCCCAATCGGCAAGCCGATGATCTTTAGCCAGTACAGAAAAAATATCTAATGAAATATCGAGTCGTTCAGATTCTTCGGCATCAATAGTAAAGCCTAAACGGTTTTGTTTAGCGGCCATTGCCAGCGTTTGTAATTGCGGCAGCAGTTCATCCATTACTTGTTGATGATGCGCAAAATCATAATGTGGATGCAAGGCGGATAACTTAACCGAGATGCCGTTATTGGTATAAGGATGACCAGTAATATGGCGCTGGCCAATGGCTTGAATAGCACTTAGATAGGCATCGAAATACTTCTTAGCTTGTTCCTGTGTTCTTGCCGCTTCACCTAGCATATCGAAAGAAAAAGGCGTGTCTTTAGGATTGCTTTTTATGCCGCGTTTTATCGCTTCATCGATTGTTCTGCCCAACACATATTGACCGCCCATAATACGCATGGCTTGCATTACGGCTTTGCGAATAACGGGTTCGCTGCTGCGATGGGTTAAGCGTTTAATCCAGCTGATAGGGTTGGCCGTGATATCGGTATCAAGATTAATGATGCCACCGGTTAATAATAAGCCCCATGTAGAGCTATTTACAAATACAGAATCGGATTGACCGATATGGGATTGCCAGTCGCCTGATTGAATTTTTTCATGAATTAGTTTGTCGGCGGTTGTGGCGTCAGGAATTCTGAGTAGGGCTTCTGCCATGCACATAAGTGCAATGCCTTCTTGGTTTGACAGGCCAAATTCTTGTAGGAATGCATCGAGCAGGCTGCGTTGTGCGGTGTTTGCTCGGCACTGGGTAATGATGGATGCAGCGCGTTGACTGATGCTGCTTAGTTGCGTGTCGCTAAGGGTGCATTGTTCAGTGAGCGCTTGTACGCATTGGTTTTCATCTGCATGGGTGTGCAGGCGAATATTGTTACGGAGCTCGTCTATTGATGGCTGGGTTGCTTGTGTTTTGGCTTGGGTATTTTGGGTCATGGTGATTGAGCTCTGTCTGTGTATGCGCTGGGAATATTTTTGATTGTGGATGCGTTTAATTGAGGCGATTATTTCAATTTTGAGGGAGTTTTTGCTGCTGAAGTTTGGGCGTTTTCAGAGGGATATTTTGTTGTTGATACGTTTTTTGGTGAAATATGCTTTTTGAGTGAAATTGTGGCGATAGCCTAAAGCTAGAGTCTTGTGAATGAGTTTTTAGTGGTGATCGGGCCTTTTGGAGGTTTGCTTTTCTTTGTTTAAGTTTATGGTTTAAGGTCGTCGGGGGTGGCCCGACACGTCAGTCAAATTTTGTGATTCGCTATGCTCACCCTACGGGACGCCTTGTAGGCGCGTAGCAAAAAACGCTGTCCTTGTGTAAAGAAAAGTAACCAAAAGAAAGCACAGAATTAATCAAAAGAAAGCACAGAATCATTCAAAAGAAAGCACAGAATCATTCAAAAGAAGGTATGCCGGAATAGTTTAAGGCTGAGATGATAGCTAATAGGGATCTATAAACTTAGCTCCAAAGCAAAGGCTAACCTTAAAAGGATTTTTCAGAAATTGTGTCAGTGTAAAAACTCCCAATATGTTTGTTAGTATCTGTTTTCATTTTTAACTCTTTAGTGTCTCAATCATTGATAGTATTCTTTTATTTCTTCCTAAATTAACAACTTATCCATAGCTAGATTGTCTTTGTCTACTTGGTTTGCAATATTATGCATTAACCAAAATTTCTAGGAGGCAGTAGCCACTAAGAAACCATTAAAAGCCACTAAGTTGCCGCTATGAAAAAATATGAATATAAAACTATAACGATTAAATTCAGGATTGGATTTTTTAAAAAAAGAACGCCTGATATATCAGGAATGCTAAACAGGGAAGGTGCGCAAGGCTGGAAGCTCAATCAAATGGTTTTGCCCGCAGCAACTTTTGGTGAGTCAGAGCAAATGATCGCCGTTTTAGAAAGAGAGATAGTTGCTTAACGCTAGCTCCCTTTAATAACTCGTAAAATATAATGATATTACTTTACGTTTCTTAGGTTGCTCTCTAGGCAGCTCTCTAGGTTGTTTTATAGCCTGTTTCGTTACTCTTTTTCTAATACGCTTTGAGACTCAAGTTTTATCATCTTTGTTTGCTATTTTTCTTGAACTTCACTGCTGTCTGTAAGACACTGTCACACCATCACGGTTACCAACTTAATGTGCATCCTTTTATTGTGTTTGTTTGTCAGTTATTCGACGAGCAGGCCTGTTGTTTTATTGTAAAACGCCTCATTAGGTCAGTGTGAATCTAGCAAGCTTGAACCGATTAATAGATTCAATAAGCCGGTTTTAAACTACCAAAAAAGTTATAAGTAGATAGCGGGAGTCTTCTAGTGCGAGTATGGGCAGTAGCCAATCAAAAGGGCGGCGTTGGTAAAACAACCTCTACAGTGAGTCTTGGTGGCTTATTGGCCGAGCAGGGCCATAAGGTGTTGCTTATTGATCTCGATCCGCACGGTTCTTTAACCAGTTACTTTGGTTATGACCCCGATTCTTTAAGTGCTAGCAGCTACCAGTTATTTCAAGGCGAAGCTAATAAACATGCCGATGATGTTTTGTCATTAGTCTCAGGTACTTCTGTGCCAGGTTTGTCGATAATGCCAACCTCGCCAGCATTGGCAACGGTTGAGCGTCAGATGACAGGTAAGGATGGTATGGGGCTGCGCGTCAATAAAGCCTTACAATCTATCGATGGTACATTCGATTACGTGTTGCTTGATTGTCCGCCAGTTCTTGGCGTGCTGATGATTAACGCATTAGCCGCTTGTGAAAAGCTGATTGTGCCGGTACAAACCGAATTCTTAGCATTAAAAGGGTTAGAGCGTATGACCCGAACCATGCAAATGGTCCAAAAAGCACGTCCTCAGCCACTGTCGTTTACTGTGGTGCCTACCATGTTCGATCGCCGTACACAGGCTTCGGTATCTTCGTTGAATACCTTAAGAAAGCAATACAGTGAGCACTTGTGGCGTTCAGCGATTCCGGTTGATACAAAGCTTCGTGATGCCAGTAAATTGGGTAAGGTGCCTTCAGAGCATGATTCTGACTGTCGTGGTGTTAGGGCTTATCGTCAGTTGCTTAATCACTTGCTCGAAGAGCAGGTTCAAAGTGACAAAAAACTTACCGCTTAAACCATTGCTTAACTTTAAAGGTCTATAGACTATTTTGCGTCCCCAGGAAATCGCCTTACCCTCAAATGTTGATTCCGATTTAGCGGTAAAAGCTTATATCGAGTCGCTTTTGTTTGATGCCGATGTTGCCTTTGGTGCTGCTGTTGATGGCAGCTCTGATGGTCAGGATGCTTCTGCTGCGACGTCTATAAATCCCTCTCCCATTAATTCAGTTTCTATTCCTAGCGCTTTAGGCGCTGATGATCTTTCCGCTGATGCCTCTCATGTTAGTGCTAATGCTGACGTTGACGCTAAAGTAGATGCTTTATCAGATATTGATTTTGATGGCAGCTTAGATGATGGCTTAGATGGCGGCTTAGATGGCGATTTAGATGATGGCCTAGACAGTCAGGCAGCTGCTGAGGCGACCAAGAACAATCCATTTTTAAAGCAGTTAGAGGCTGCGCAACGCCGAGGCCGCGCTAAATCAGCCGCTGGCGTTGGTGGCGAAAAGGTTGATAATCGGCCGGTGTGGGGTCGAGAAAATTTCCGCTGTTTGGCGTTTAATGTTGCGGGTTTAAAGTTAGCCGTGCCGGTTCAATTTATTGACGGTATGCAGCCATTAGATCTTGTTGCGGTAACGTCGCCCTTGGCGTCTTCTTCTGCTCCTAATGCTCTCGTTTTAGGTGAGATGAAGCTTGATAGAGGTGAGAATGCTAAGCCTGTTTGTACTGTGCTCGATACGGCCAGGCTGGTTATGCCAGAGCGTTACGACAATGCTATGAAAGAGTCTTATCGTTATATTCTTACCCTTAAAAATTGCGACTGGTCTATTGCTGTCGATTCTATAGGCGGCGAAATTGGCTTGAGTCCGCAGAATGTTCGCTGGCGCAGTGAGCATACTCGTCGTGAATGGTTGGCAGGGACGGTGGTGGATAAAATGTGTGCCTTAATAGATATCGATCTTTTGAATCGGCAGATGATGGCTGATGCGATTCTTATTGAGGGTGATGCATGAGCCAATCTTCTTATTTATTACTATTAGCAACCGCTGTAGTGCTTTTGTTGGTCTTGATCGCTGGGGCGGCATTGCTGCGCCGGTATAAGCGAAGGCTGGATATTATAAATGCTGAGCTGTTTGAGCTAAAACGCAGCTTGTCGATTTTTGATGATGGCGCTCAAGGTATTGGGCGACGCTTGGTCGAGGCGGAAAGGCAGCTTAAGTCTGTGGTGAGCGATCAGGTACAGTTTAAACAGCAGTCAAACAATCAATCTTATACGGATGCCGCGAGTCTGGTTGCGCAGGGTTTGTCTGTTGATGAGGTGGTTGAGCAAAGTGATTTGTCGCGTGCCGAAGTGGAGCTTATGGTGCTGCTGCGTGAAAGTGATCATCAGCCTGAGGGTGTTGCTTAGTTAACCTTATTTTTCAATTTTTTGCCTTTTGCCTTTTGCCTTTTGCTTTCTCTTTTCTCTTCTTTATTTCGTATTTTTTTTAATACGGCTTCTCTCTTATTTTATTGCCTCTAGGTTTTTTCATTTTGAGCTGCTGTTTAGCTCTTAGTTTTTTCGCCTGCAATTTGATTGTTTTTTGCTCGGTCGAGGCGCTTTGTGCTATTGGCAGCGGGCATTACTTTTCTTTATAAGCGATTGAATGCTTTGATAAAAGTTCAGCTTATGATATAAAGACGCGCCTAATTTCTGGGAGCTCTCAGAAATAGGTGTTTTAGCTGTTTAAGAATGGCGCTTTGATTATTCATTAGAATGATTTGAAGAGTGATTTAATTCTTTAACTTTATTAGGCTAAATCATTGAAATATAAACTAATGTCACACACTTATCGGCACATTGCTCAGGGTGCTGGCGACACGAATTAAGCGTTTATCAATAGAAATTATATTGCTAGCCGAATAATTCAGTGGATGCTGGTTGGGTTAATGGGATGGGTGGAGGCTTAACCCGAACTACAGGAAATAAGATTATGACTACAACTGTTAGCATGCGTGAGCTGTTGCAAGCAGGTGTCCATTTCGGCCATCAAAGCCGTTACTGGAACCCTAAAATGGCGCCTTTTATCTTTGGTGCTCGCAACAAGATTCATATCATCAATTTAGAACAAACTGTTCCAGCCTTAAACGAAGCGTTAGCTTTTGTTGAGCGCTTGGCTGTGAGTAAGAATAAAATTTTATTTGTAGGCACTAAGCGTGCTGCAGGTAAAATCATCAAAGAAGAAGCAGAACGCTGCAATATGCCTTACGTTAGCCATCGCTGGTTAGGTGGTATGTTGACGAACTACAAAACGATTCGTGCTTCTATAAAACGCTACCGTGATTTGGCCGCTCAAGAAAAAGACGGCACTTTCGATATGCTTACTAAGAAAGAGGCGTTAATGCGTCGTCGGACTAAAGATAAGCTAGAGAAAAGCATTGGTGGTATCAAGGATATGGCTGGCTTGCCTGACGCATTATTTGTTGTCGATGTTGATCATGAGCGTATTGCCATTACTGAAGCGAACAAATTGGGTATTCCAGTTATTGGTATCGTTGATAGTAATAGTAATCCTGATGGCATTGATTACGTTATTCCAGGTAATGATGATGCTATTCGCGCGGTTAAACTTTACGTTAGCAGAATGGCTGATGCTTGTTTATCTACAGAAAGCGGCATTGCTGATTTGGTTGCTAAAGATGAGTTTGTAGAAGTTGCGGCTGAGCCTGCAGCAGAAGCAGCTGTTGAAGCGCCAGAAGCAAAAAAAGAAGACTAATTTAAGTCTTTGCAGATCGAGTAATAAGCATTTGAAAAAGGGAGCCTAGCTCCCTTTTTCAAAGTTTAACTCAGTGAAATTTTATTTAAGGTTTTGTTTGTGAGCCTTGCTCTGTGTTAAAGCAGATGCAAAAAGTGCATAAACAAGATATCAACTGATTGGGAGAAATGAACGATGGCTCAAATTAAAGCGACCATGGTTAAAGAGCTGCGTGATAGAACCGGCTTAGGCATGATGGAATGTAAGAAAGCATTAACTGAAGCTGGCGGCGATATTGAAGCTGCTATTGAAGAGATGCGTAAATCAAGCGGCATGAAAGCGGCGAAAAAAGCAGGCCGTACTGCTGCTGAAGGCGCTGTAGCGGTTAAAGTGGCTGATGATCAAAGCGTAGGTGTTTTGGTTGAGGTTAACAGTGAAACTGATTTTGCTGCACGTGATGATAATTTCTTAGGCTTTGTTAATGAAGTGGTTGAAGCGGTTTTTGCAAGCAAAAGCACTGACATTGAAAGTCTTTTAGCGGCAGGCTTAGAAACTAAGCGTGAAGCCTTGGTTCAAAAAATTGGCGAGAACATTTCTGTTCGTCGCGCAGTGGTTATTGAAGGTGCTAACGTTGGTGCTTATGTTCATGGCAACGGCAAAATTGCGGTGCTTACTAACTTAACCGCTGGTGATGAAGCGTTAGCTAAAGATGTTGCTATGCATGTTGCAGCGGTTAACCCTCAGGTGGCTAAACCTGAAGATATGCCTGCTGAGCTGCTTGAGAAAGAGCGTGCTATTTATATTGCACAAGCTGAAGATAGCGGCAAGCCAGCTGAAATCGTTGCTAAGATGGTTGAAGGGCGTGTACGTAAATTTTTAGCTGAGAGCTCATTGACTGAGCAGCCTTTTGTTAAAGACCCTGATTTAAAAATCGGTCAGTTGTTGAAAAATGCTGGCGCTGATATTAATGGTTTTACTCGCTTTGAAGTGGGTGAGGGTATTGAGGTTGAAGAAGTTGATTTTGCGGCTGAAGTTGCAGCCCAGGTAAAACAAACATCCTAGTGGGTGTTATTGAAAAAGGGCGCTTAGCGCCCTTTTTTGTATCTATTCGTTGTGTACTGGCCAAGCTTTGGTTAGTCTGTTTCTAACGCAATATCTGTTTAACGCTATGGTGGGAGCCTTTCTATGTCTACTGCGACAAATGACAAAAAATACAAACGAATATTGCTTAAATTAAGCGGTGAGGCATTACAAGGTTCGGGTAACTTTGGTATTGATCCGCGCGTCTTAGATCGCATGGCCTTAGAGATTGGTCAGCTGGTTGGTATTGGTGTGCAAGTGGGTTTGGTTATTGGTGGCGGTAATTTGTTTCGTGGTGCCGAATTGAGTGCTGCTGGCTTAGATCGTGTTACCGGTGATCATATGGGTATGCTGGCAACAACCATGAATGCCTTAGCTATGCGTGATGCCTTAGAGCGCTCTAATATTCCTACAACGGCAATGTCTGCCATCCCTATGAGTGGTGTTGTTGATCGTTATGATCGACGCTCGGCGGTTAGATGTCTTGAGCAGGGTGATGTGGTTATTTTCTCTGCAGGCACGGGTAATCCATTTTTCACTACGGATTCTGCTGCCGCTTTGCGTGCTATTGAAGTTGATGCTGAATTGATGATTAAAGCGACAAAAGTGGATGGTGTCTATGATTCAGACCCTATGAAGAATCCGGATGCCGTGAAATACGATAGCCTGACTTATGATGAAGTGCTCGATGGGAAGTTGGGTGTTATGGATTTAACTGCTATTTGCCTTTGCCGTGATCACAATATGCCAGTACGGGTGTTTGAGATGGATAAGGTGGGCGCACTTGTGAATATTGTAGTGGGCGGAAATGAAGGCACGTTGATACAATAGGCGCAGGTAAGATTTAGCACCAGATTATTCTATTTTTATGGGTCTGGTTATTATACGAAGGGGAGATATTAACAGTGCTAGAAGAATTCAAACAAGATGCAGAAGAGCGCATGCAGAAAGCAGTGGATGCATTAGCAGGCGCGTTTAATAAAATTAGAACCGGTCGGGCTCATCCAAGTATTTTAGAGGGTGTAAGAGTCGATTATTATGGTTCAGTGACGCCGTTAAGTCAGGTTGCTAACGTGTCTGTAGAAGACGCGCGTATGTTGTCGGTGACGCCTTGGGAAAAACAAATGGTTCCCGATATTGAAAAAGCGATTATGAAATCTGACTTAGGTTTGAATCCGGTAACAGCTGGTTCTGTTATTCGTGTACCTATGCCAGCGTTAACTGAAGAGACGCGCAAAGGCTATATTAAGCAAGCTAGAAAAGAAGTTGAGACTTCAAGAATATCAGCAAGAAATATCCGTCGAGATGTTTTGGCTGATATCAAAGAGCTGTTAAAGGCGAAAGAAATTTCTGAAGATCAAGAGCGCAAAGCTCAGGATGATATTCAGAAAATAACCGATAAATATATTGCAAAAATGGATGAGGCTTTGAAAGTAAAAGAAGCCGATCTGTTAGAGATATAGAGGTTTTTTAAATTGACGGGTTTCTTTTTTTAAAGCTGCCGGTCTGTTTAATTTTCATCTGTTTAATTTATGAAATCTAAATCTGCTGATACTACAAAAGACTCATCGTCTAACGATGAGTCTTTTGTGTGTGCGTCTAATTCCAGTCAAGCTATAAGCACCTCTGCAACGCCTCAGCATATTGCCATTATTATGGATGGTAATAATCGCTGGGCAAAGAAACGTTTTCTGCCAGGTATTCGTGGCCATAAGGCGGGTGTCGAGGCCATTCGTAGTGTGCTCGCGGTTTGTGAAAAGCATCAAGTAAAAGCGTTAACATTATTCGCTTTTAGCAGTGAAAATTGGCAGCGTCCGGTGGATGAAGTCGGTGCTTTAATGAAGTTGCTCCTAAGCTATTTAAAACGTGAAGTGAGCGCTTTGCATAAAAAAGGCGTTCGTATGCGTTTTATTGGCAGGCGAGATCGCCTGCAGGCCGACATTCTTGAGCAGATGGAAGCGGCAGAGGCATTAACCCAATCAAATAAGGGGAGCACTTTAGTTTTAGCCGTTGATTATGGTGGTCAATGGGATATTACTAATGCAGCGACTGCCATTGCCAAGCGTGTTGCTGCGGGTGAAATTGAGCCTGAGCAAATTGATGAATCATTAGTTGATGAACATCTTTGTTTGCATGATTTGCCTAAGCCCGATTTATGTGTCAGGACAGGTGGTGAGTTCCGCGTCAGTAATTTTATTCTATGGCAAATGTCTTATGCCGAGCTTTATTTTACCGAATGCTTTTGGCCAGATTTTGATGAAAAAGAAATGCAGCAAGCGATTGACGCTTTTTCAGCTCGACAACGTCGCTTTGGTAAGACATCTGAGCAAGTAGTCAGCGCAGAAGGCTTAGATTCAGAATCATCGGAGCAATGCTAAATGTTAATCTATCGACTCTTTACTGCCGTCATTCTTGCGGGTGTATTTTTATTCACTTTGTTTGCGCCATCACCGTTGGTTTTTGTCGCATTTTGTTTGTTGGCATTAATGGTTGGCGCGTGGGAATGGTCGGGCTTAGCTGAGCTGAAAAAAAATATTCAGAAAGTGTTGTTTGTTGTGACTGTCACCTTATTAATGTTACTGGTGGCTTATGCTGCAGGCTTTGTTCACTTCTCCGGCCTTAATTTAATTGCCGTAGTAAAAGGGCAGTATCTTATTCAAACACTGCTCTCTTTGGGTGTGGCATTCTGGTTTTGCATGCTCGCTATTTTGCTGGGTTATCCTAGTAGTCAACGATTTTTAAAAGCCCGTGCAACGCGCTTATTAATGGGTGTAATTTTGCTTGTTGTTGCCTGGGTTTCATTGCTGTTTCTTCGCTATCAAGCAGAAGGGCAGTTCTGGGTTATCTATATTGTTGCTGTCGTGGCTGCTGCCGATATAGGCGGCTATGCCTTTGGTAAAATGTTTGGTTCAAAAAAGCTGGCTCCTTTGGTTAGCCCGGGCAAAACCTGGGAAGGCTTTGCTGGTGGTTTAGTCGTTGCGCAATTATTAGCGTTAGGGATGTTTGCCTATTTTTATTCGTCCGATCAAAGCCCTCTGCCTTCGCTGACGGTTCTCCTTTTGGTCACCGCCTTGTTAGCCGCTGTCTCAGTGTTGGGTGATTTACTAGAGAGTCTCTTAAAGCGCGGTTGTGGATTAAAAGATAGCGGGACTATTTTGCCGGGCCACGGCGGTGTTTTAGATCGCCTTGATGGCTTGGTTGCGGCATTGCCTGTATTTGCTTTTATTTTTATGATTCAGGGTTGGTAACTAGCATTTGAATACTGTGATTAAACAAGATCAATCATCAGCCTCTTCTGAAACGCAAACGGTTTCTATACTCGGCAGTACTGGCTCGATTGGTCAAAGTACGCTTGAGGTGTTATCGCTTCATCCTCAGCAGTTTAATTTGTTTGCGCTGTCGGCAAATACGCGTGCTGATTTGTTATTGAGTCAGTGTGAAAAATGGCAACCTGATTATGCGGTTTTACGTAACCCTGAACAAGCTGAATGGTTAGAGCGTTCGCTGCTTGAAAAAGGTTTAACGACAACGTTATTGCATGGCAGTGAAGGGCTAGATTTTATTGCTAGCCATGAGCAAGTCGATATCGTTATGGCTTCGATTGTGGGCTCTGCGGGTTTGCGTTCTACGCTAGCGGCGGTTGATGCTGGTAAAAAAGTATTGCTTGCTAATAAAGAGTCACTCGTAATGGCGGGCGCTTTGTTTATGCGGGCCGTAAAAAAATCTGGCGCCGTGTTGTTGCCCATTGATAGTGAACATAATGCTATTTTTCAGTGTATGCCAACGCCAGATTTAAATGGCTCTTCTGCGTTATGTGCTGAGTCTGCTAATTCATTAGGCTCAATAAAAGCTAACGGCATTCGCAAAATTTTATTGACCGGTTCGGGTGGTCCTTTTCGGACTTTGCCCATTGAGTCATTTTCTACAATAACGCCAGACCAAGCATGTGCGCATCCCAATTGGTCCATGGGCAGAAAAATATCTGTCGATTCCGCGACCATGATGAATAAAGGCTTGGAGTTAATTGAGGCCTGCTGGTTATTTAATTGTTCGTCCAGTGATATAGATATTGTTGTGCACCCACAAAGCGTTATTCATTCTATGGTCGAGTATTTGGACGGTTCGGTATTGGCTCAAATGGGCCACCCGGATATGCGAACGCCAATAGCGCATGCATTAGCTTGGCCTGAACGTGTTGAATCTGGTGTTGAGAGTCTTAATTGGACTCAAATGAATGGCTTAACGTTTGAAGCGCCGGATAATCAGCGTTTTCCCGCCTTGAAAATGGCTAGGCAGGCGGCTGAAGCGGGTGGTAGTGTGCCCATTGTCTTGAATGCGGCCAATGAAATAGCGGTTGATGCGTTCTTAAATGAGCTTATTCCTTTTACTGCAATTATCGATGTGGTTCAGCAATGCCTCGAAAAAATACCGTTTGAGGAACCGATGACACTGGATGCTATCGAAGCAATTGATTTTCAGGCGCGAGAATTGGCAAAAGATTGTTGTCAGGCTTTTCAGAAGGTGCCATCGTAATGGCATTGTTCGTTATTTTCAGCTCCGGAGTGGCGTTTATTTTCAACTTTAATCGTATGTTTTATATGGCTTTATGGGGCGCTGTCTAATATGGCTCTTGCAACCATTGGGTATTTTATTCTTACCTTGGCCATTCTGGTGACTGTGCATGAATACGGTCATTATTGGGTTGGCCGTCGCTGTGGCGTAAAAGCATTAACTTTTTCGGTGGGCTTTGGTCCATCGCTGTGGCGTAGAACCGATAAAAACGGTACTGAATGGGTTGTTGCGGCTTTGCCATTAGGTGGCTATGTTCGGTTTCTTGATGAGCGCGAAGGTGCAGTGCCCAGTGATGAGCAGCCGTTTTGCTTTAATCGACAATCAGCATTAGCCCGCGCAGCGATTATTGCTGCAGGCCCAATCACTAACTTTATTTTAGCGATTTTGGTTTATACCGCTATTAGTATGCTCGGTGTTTCTGGGCGATTACCGGTTGTTGGCGATGTTGAGCCAAATTCAGCCGCTTTTCATGCCGGTTTTGAGCGCGGCCAAACGATTGTTGCGGTTGATGGTGAGCCAACACCCACGCAATACCGTCTGCATATGCAGCTAATTAATCGTATTGGTGAAACGGGGAGCATTAACTTTGATCTTCGCTACCCAGAGAGTACGGCGCTTTATCAGGCTTCATTACCCATAGATAATTGGCTTACGGGTGATGATAGGCCAGAAATCTATCAATCCTTGGGTTTTGGCTATTTTTACCCTGACATGCCTGCGTTGATTGAGCGGGTTATTGATGGTGGCCCCGCGGATTTAGCGGGTATTTTGGCGGGTGATGAAATTACAGCCATTAATGGCGTTGCGGTAAAGGATTGGCGCGCAGCGGTAGAGCAGATTAAAGTACGCCCTTTGCAATCGGTTGAAGTAGAATTGCTGCGGGCAGGCAGTCGCGTTACAGCAGTTGTTGAAACACAGGCGATAACGCTAGATGATGGTGTTCAGCATGGCAGAATAGGCGTTCAGGCAGCAGCAGTAGAGCTGCCGGCGTCAATGATGGTTATTCAGCGCTACGGCCCCTTAGAGGCTTTGTATCAAGGGTTTACGCGCACTGGCGAGTTAATTGCCTTTACGTTTAGCTCCATTAAAAAGATGCTAATGGGGTTAATATCAACCTCTAGCTTGAGTGGGCCGGTCAGTATTGCCAAAATGGCTTCGGCTACGGCTAGCTCTGGGTTTATCCCTTATATGGAATTTTTGGCCTTGTTAAGTGTGAGCTTAGGCGTGTTAAATTTACTGCCTATACCCGTACTTGACGGTGGTCATTTAATGTACATTGCTATCGAGGCTATTACTCGCAGGCCGGTTTCAGAGCGTTTACAAATATGGGGGCAGCAACTCGGGTTGGTGCTAATTTTGAGTATAATGGCGCTCGCGCTTTATAATGATATTTCACACTTTTAGGTTATAACTATTTTGCTTTCTTTCTGCCGTAGCAACATCTTTAGTCGTAATAAAATCTGTTTAGCTATCACAACGCTTTGCTCTGTGTTTAGCGGTGCGCTCAACGCTAGGTACAACTGCATGCAAAACACTTTGCTGTCAATTCGCTATGCCATTATTGCTTTTATCTTTATGGTCAGTGCTGGCGTGCAGGTAGTTGCTGCAGAGACGATTGATGACATTCGCATAGAAGGATTGCAGCGTGTCAGTGCCGGCGCCATTTTTGCTGTGCTGCCCATTGATATTGGTGATCCTGTAGACAGCCGTCAAATTGCAGATGCATCACGTGCTATTTTTGCTACCGGTAATTTCCAGAATATTGATATTGGTATTGACGCCGGTGTATTAATTATTAATTTACATGAGCGGCCCTCAATTAGTGAAATTAATATTGACGGTAATAAGGCCATTGAAACAGAGGCTTTATTGGAAGGTCTAGAAAATCAAGGCATGGCAGAAGGGCGAGTATTTCAGCGTGCAACACTAGAAGGTATGCGCAGAGAGTTAGCTCGTCAGTATGGTGCGCAAGGTCGTTATGATGCGGAAATTACTACTGACATTATTGCTAAGCCACGCAACCGTGTAGCGGTTGATATTTTTATTGATGAAGGCAGTGTTGCCAAAATTAAACAAATCAATATTATTGGCAATGAAGTTTACGATGATAAACATCTGCTTGATTTAATGGAGCTTAAAGACCGTGGCTTTTTTAATGGTTTTAAAGGACGAAAAAAATACGCGCGTGAAAAACTATCGGGTGATCTCGAAACCATTAACGACTATTACTTAAACCGCGGCTATATTCAGTTTGCCATGCGTTCTACGCAGGTTTCTGTAGGCCCGACTAAGGATTCGGTTTATATCACGATTAATGTTGATGAAGGTGAGCAGTTTAAAGTTAATAAGGTGCAGTTAGCCGGTGATGTAAAAGATCAGGCAGATACACTTGAGCGTGTTTTCTTAATGTCTGAAGGAAAAACCTTTTCTCAGTCTTTAGTGACCCGTACTGAAGAACTTATGAAGCGCATTATGGGTAATGAAGGCTATGCCTTTGCTGAAGTGAGCAGTATTCCGGCAGTGAATGCAGATGATAAAACTGTTGATCTGACCTTTTTTGTAGACCCCGGTAAGCGCACTTACGTACGAAGCATTGAGTTCGAAGGCAACTACAAAACCGCTGACGAAGTATTGCGAAGAGAAATGCGTCAAATGGAAGGGGGTATAGCTTCTACTAATTTAATTGAGTTATCTCGTGTGCGTCTTGAAAGGCTTGGTTTTTTCAAAGAAGCGAAAGTTGAGACCTCAGAAGTGCCGGGTGCCGATGATTTAATTGACGTCCGTTATCGCGTTGAAGAGCAATCGTCGGGCAGTGTGTCTGCATCAGTGGGTTTCTCTCAAGATGTGGGTTTAATTTTTGGTGCGGATTTTCAGCAGAATAACTTTTTAGGTTCGGGTAAGCAGGTCGGTATTCAAGCAAATAGAAGCCGCTTTAGAACCACTTACGGTTTGAACTATGTGAATCCTTATTATACTGAAGATGGCGTAAGTCGCGGTTTCAGTTTGTTCTTTAGCGAAACAGATTTTGATGAAATTAACATCGCCAGCTATAGCACTAACCGCTTTGGTGGTTCGGTTATCTTTGGTTATCCGATTAATGAAACGCAATCATTACGATTTAGTTTTGGCTATACCAATACAGAGATTGAGGCAGGTTTCGCAGCAGTTCAAGAAATTATGCGCACGCCAGTATCAACGGGTATTGATTTTGATGAACTGGGCTTTGTTGATAAATATGGTAATGATTTTGGTGTGTTTTTATTAAATGGTAGCTGGCGTGAGTCGACATTGAATAGAGGCATCCTTGCAGATCGCGGTCATTCAAATAATATTTCTTTAGAGGCTACAATACCGGGTAGCGACATAGAGTATTTTCGTGCAACGTTCGATACTCAATATTATGTGCCTGTTGGTCCTCTAACATTCCGTTTTCGCGGTGAGTTAGGTTATGGTGATGGTTTAGGTGATACTGAAGAGTTGCCATTTTTCGAGCATTTCTTAGCGGGTGGTTTTGGCTCGGTAAGAGGTTTTGAAAGTAATACGCTAGGTCCAAGAAGTACTTCGGCTAGAACACCTCAGTTTGATGGTGACTTAGTGGGTGCCGCTATTGATTCTTCGCCAGATCCCTTTGGTGGAAACTTTTTACTTGAAGGCAGTGTTGAATTATTACTACCATTACCGTTCTTAAAAGATCAGCGCTCGGTTCGTGCCGTTTTATTCTATGATTACGGTAATGTGTTTTCTGATAATTGTCGGTCTACACAGTTAAATTGTACTGATTTCGACCTTGGTGAGCTGCGTACTTCAGCAGGTCTTGCGGTCACTTGGCTTTCAGGTTTTGGTCCATTATCGTTTAGTCTTGGTTCGCCACTGCAGCATAATGATATTGATGAGCGTCAATCATTCCAGTTTTCAATGGGGCGAGCGTTTTAGGAATTTTTTATTTTTTTGTTAAGTTGGAGAGTAATTGTGAAAAACTTTTTTTTAGGTAAAAACCGTTTAGTTCAAAGTTTGTCTATGGCGGCTTTGTTGTCTTTGTCAGTGTCAGCAATGTCTGAAGATGCACCGGCAGCAAGTTCTAAAATTGCGGTAGTTGATGTGCGTATTGCTGTTTTGCAAACTGAGCTTGCACAGTCGCAATTTGCGGATCTTAAAAAGCAAGATGATTTCAAAAACAATATGGAATCGATTGAGTCTTTAGAAGTTGAGCTTAAAGCAATGGTAGAGACTTACCAAAAAGATCGCGCTGTGATGAGTGCGCAAAAGCGTGAAGAA
>Ga0209405_1000687_pt1 | contig 27047 bp, 19 predicted proteins | sample COGITO_mtgs_1105_6_FD_184803 | JGI IMG/M metagenome (GOLD analysis project Ga0209405, IMG submission 184803) | Pelagic marine microbial communities from North Sea - COGITO_mtgs_110516 (SPAdes) (version 2) | ecosystem: Environmental > Aquatic > Marine > Epipelagic ...
CCCCTTCAATCTCGACATACAGGTGTTGCATACCGCGCGCGGCCATCCCAGCGACCCACGTACGCGTCGCAAAAACGGGTACTAGATCGTCTTGATCGCCCTGCAAAATAAAGATCGGGAGGTGCGCAATCTTGTCGAGTATTTCATCCATAGGTGCTGAGATTGCAGGGGCGGGTGCCGCGACGCCTAGCCCTGCGAATACGTCGGGGTGTTTCGCGGCTATATGATAGGTGCCGCCTCCTCCCATCGAGTGCCCCCAGAGAAAGATGCGTTCGCTGTCTATGCGCAGTTCGTCGCGCACCAGTTCTAGTACGTTCATTACATCTTGCTCGCTATAGACGCCGTCTTGAGGGTCTTCGGCCGGGCGCGATCCGAACCAGCCTTCGCGAATATAGCCAAGGGGTGTCACTACTGCGTAGCCGCTTTCTTCTGCTTGGTCGAGCAGGCCGTGATAGCCCATCAGCCAGTCGTAGCTGCGGCCAAGTCCGTGCAGAGAAACGAGAAGCGGGAGCGCTTCTGTCCCATTGGGGTCATAAGAGGAGGGCACAAAAATAGCGTAAGGAATAGACTCGCCAGTAGGCTCGAAGGTATAGCTGCGATGTTGAACGCGGGGGTCGTCGATATGGCTTTCGTCGTCGGCTGCGGTGCGATCAGCAAACGCTGCCGGCGCAAAACAGAGCATCGCGGTTGTCAGGACTGCAGACACGAAGGCTGCAGGAGAAAGGGCTACGAACAATCGTGAATAAAACGACATAGGGTTGCTCCATGATTAACGAACGCGTTAATTGACTAGTGCGGTAAACGAATTATTCTCTGCCATCACTCTAATCAGTTTAATCGCATCGGTGTCGAGCCGGACATACGCTGCTTTCAGATGCTCGCCGACATCTACCGCGCGATGTTCGTCTGGCAATTCGCGGCGATAGCGAAAGCGCACAAACAGATAGCCTTCTTCAGGCTCTTCGATCAAGGCTTCGCTTTCTGCGTGTATCTGCTGCTTATCGCGCTGGGTTTTGGTGAGCACGCGCGATTCATGTTCGAGCGTCACGTCTTCGTAAAAGTGCACATCGCCAGCGCTGATTTCGCGAACAAAACCAGCGCCGTTCTGAGGGTGCGAGAAACAGTCGATGCCTTCGATAAATCGCTGAGGGCTTCGCGCTCGAAGCACCAGACCTTCCCAGAGATGTGCGCGACTTATATCGGTGCTCGTTGGATTCGCCGGCTCATTTACTTGTACGATATGCTCGAACTCGAGAAAGCCTTGTTCAGGCATCTCGATTTCATTAGTTAAATCAGTCAATCACTAATCCCCAGGTTTCGATTTCGCTCAGCATTTCATGCGCGGTCCAATCGAATTTAAGTGGGGTGATGGTGGCGTAACCGTTTTGATAGGCATAGGTATCGCTTGTGAAATCTAGCGCTCGATTGCCCACATACGAGGCCTCGAATTCGCTGACCTCGCCGTCTGTGCGCGTGAGCTCGTAGGGAGAAAATTTGAGATAGGACTCGCCCATGGGCCTAACCGCGACGCCTTTTAACTCGCCGCCGGGGACATTGATCGCGATGACTATGCCCTCGGGGGCGCCTTCGCGTTGATATTTCGCCACCAGCTGACGGGTAAGATTAACAGTGACCGAGGTATCGACATCGGCGGTGTCTTGCGACACGGCGATGGCTGGGATGCCCTGATAAATAGCCTCCATCGCTGCACCTACAGTGCCCGAAAGATGCGAGACGTCACCGACATTGGCACCTTGATTAATGCCAGAGACGACGAGATCGAACGGCTCGTCTTTGCCAAGGTGCAAGAGCCCGAAGCGCACAGCATCGGCTGGGCGGCCGTCGACGGCGTAGCCAAAAAATTCGCCGTTAGCAAAAACGCGCTCGACCGTGCGCGCGCCGCCGTCGGTCGATTGGCTGCTTCCAGATTTGTTTGCGTCGGGCGCCGAAACCACAATCTCTACATCGTCGAGTGTCGCAAGTCCATCGCGTAGGGCATGAATAAGTGGCGAATTGATGCCGTCGTCGTTCGAAATCAGTATGCGATAGGAATCGGCAAAGGCCGAAGCACTTGCCAGTAGCCCTGAAGACAGGGCGAGCAATCTAACGAATTGAATGGATTTAAAGGAGTGGCGCATAGCGATAGTATTCCTTGAACGAGGGGGCGGATGTTGTAAGCAATATAGACCAATTATGCGTATTATTACCACCCACGAGGCGGCAAGCGCGCGTGCAACCGGATGAACGGCAGAATAAACAGCAGGAAGAACAATGCTTAACAGAATACTTAGAACTGGAGTCGCAGCCGCGGCAATACTGAGCGCGCTGGCAACACCTGTCACGGCTGCCGAGTCGGAGCGTGAATCAGCCAACGCGGCGCTCACCAATCCTTTGCTCTACGCAATCGCTTGGCGCCAAACCGCGGCTGAATTTCGTGCGCTGTATTACCAAGGCTTCGCGCTCGCGCAGCTGCGGGTCGAGCAGGCACTTGCCGCGCGTGAGGCGAGCGCTTCGAACGATACGCGTCCGCTTGCAGTAATCACCGACGTCGATGAAACCGTGCTTTTGTCTGGCGCCTACTGGGGCCAGCTAATAGCAGAGGGTGGCGACTTCTTTGACGACGCCACTTGGGACGCCTGGGTGCCAAACAACGAATTCGTCGCCAGCCCGGGTGCGCGCGAGTTCGCAGCATTTTGTGAGGCAAACGGCGTGACGCTGTTTTTCGTCACGAATCGCGATCAGGGCGAGGCGACCTTCGAGCTTGCGCTCGGCAATCTGCGCGCTGCTGGCTTCGAAAACGTCCGCGCCGAAAACCTTCGCGTGCTGCGAGAGACGTCAAACAAAGAGGCTGTGCAGGCGCAGATTCGCAGCGACTACCGCGTGATCGCCTCGTTGGGTGACAACCTCAACGATTTTGCGCGGCGCTATTACGTCACCGATGTCGCAGAGCGCGAGGCGTTAATGCACGCAGATGCCGCGCGTTTTGGCACCGACTATATCGTATTCCCTAATCCGACAGACGGGCACTGGATTCGCGCGATATTCGGCGAATCCGAACCCGCGCCAACCGAGGCGAATCGACGAATATTGCGCGCTGCTGCCGTGGGGCGCTAGAACTCGACAGCAATCCAGCAGCGCCCTATTATGTGGATCACACATATGACGACCACACGCTTTTTATACAATTAACGCAGAGACCGCTCGATGAATCCCGATATTCTCTTTACCCCGTTTACCAGCCCCAAACTTACCCTCAAGAACCGCGTTGCTATGGCGCCAATGACCCGGCAGTTTTCGCCCGACGGCGTGCCCGACGACGCGGTGCTGCAGTATTACAAACGCCGTGCCGAAAACGATGTTGGCCTCATCATCACCGAAGGCACGACGGTCAATCACAAGGCAGCGTCCAACGAGGTGCGCATTCCGGGCTTTCACGGCAAAGCGCTCGATAGCTGGCATAAAATTGTTGAAACAGTGCACGCAGCAGGTGGCAAGATAGCGCCTCAGCTGTGGCATCAGGGTGGTATGCGTCGTCCTGGCGAAGGCGCGTATCCTGAATATCCGTCGGCTACGCCATCGGGTTTAGTAGGGCCGGGCAAGAAGGTTTATGACGCACTGAGTAATGCCGAGGTCGATGAACTGATCGCCGCGTTCACGCAGGCGGCGAAAGATTCTAAAGACTTAGGCTTCGATACACTCGAGCTTCACGGCGCACATGGCTACCTCATCGATAACTTTTTTTGGGAAGGTACGAACCAGCGTGACGATCAGTACGGTGGATCGCTCGTTAAGCGCACGCGTTTCGCCACCGATATTGTGCAAAGTATTCGCGCCGAGATCGGCGATGACTATCCGATTATTTTGCGATTCTCGCAGTGGAAGCAGCAAGACTTTACTGCGCGTCTCGCGCCGAGCCTCGAAGAACTTGAGCAGTTTGTTAAGCCTCTTTCCGACGCAGGCGTCGACATATTCCACTGCAGCACTCGACGTTTCTGGGAACCCGAATTTGACGGCTCTGACCTCAACCTGGCTGGCTGGGTGAAAAAGATTACCGGTAGGCCAACTATTAGCGTAGGCAGCGTGGGTCTGACTGAGGAATTTATTGCGACTTACCGCGGCGGCGAAGCGGAAGTTGCAAGCATCGACGATCTGATCACGCGCATGGAAGCCGATGAATTCGACATGATCGCTGTGGGTCGCGCGCTTATCGCAAACCCCGACTGGGTCACCAAAGTTCGCGCGGGCAAATTTGATGAACTGGTCACGTATAACCAAGAGATGCTGAGTCAGCTCATCTAGCAGCGCGGTGTTTATCTAGACGGAGACGAGTGAAATGAATCAATGGTCGCTACGCATGAGAATACTCACGTTCTGCGTAGCGGTCGTTTTGGCCATCGCCTATTTTTTGTTTACGCCCCCGTCTGTTGACAACAATGCAGTAATTTCAAGCGGCGACGACGCTATTGCCCGCGGCGCCTATCTGGTTAACGCAGGCGGCTGTGTGAGTTGTCACCTCGCGGTCGAAGGCGATGGATCAACCAATCCCGCGATTCTTAGTGGCGGCCATGCAATGGTCACCGATTTTGGTACTTTCTATGCGCCCAACATTACGCCGGATGTCGATACAGGCATTGGTGATTGGCGCGCTCAGGATTTTTTACGCGCGCTTAAACATGGGCGCTCGCCCGAAGGCAGTTTCTATTTTCCTGCGTTTCCCTATCGTTCTTATGCCGGCCTAAATGACGAGGATGTTCTCGACATCGGCGCGTATCTCTTGTCACTTAATCCGGTAAACAATGCCGTTCCCGAGCATAAAACACCGTGGTGGCTTTCGCGGTTTGCACTCGTGGGCTGGAATCTGTTGGCTGATTTAACAGGCGGCAGAGAATCCGAACTGATCACAGCGCAAGAGGAGTCGTTGCTGATGCAACGCGGCGCCTACCTTGCCCGAAATCTCGGGCACTGCGGTGAGTGCCATACGCCGCGCAATGGGCTGGGCATTTCGCAACTCGCACGGGAATTTGCAGGCGCACAAATCGGCGAAGACACAATTGAGGCAATCGATAGCGAGGCGTTAGTAGAATGGGACCAAAACAGCTTCGACTTGTTTTTACTGCTTGGTATGAAGCCCGATGCAGATTTCGTTGGCGGCGACATGAGCGACGTTATCGAACACAACACGTCTCGCCTTACCGACGCCGACCGCCTTGCGCTAGCCGCGTTTTTCACGCGGTAGCGCTCTAGGGTCGATGTAGAGGTGATATGTAGGGGTTAAATATAGAGATCAGTCGTTGTCGACACGGAACGTGTCGTGACAGTCACCACATGAGCCGCCTAGCGCTCTAAAAGCACCCAGTGTCTGACCGCGATCGCCAGTTGCGGCAAGATCTGCAAAGGCATTGGCGTTATTCATTAAGGCCATGGCTTTGTTTTCGAACTCTGCTTTATCTTCCCAGATTACATCGAGAGCCTCGGTTTCGACATCGAAGTCGCGAGTATCGTGCATAAACACATCGGGAATAGAGGGCGCGAGTGCGGCAATGCGGCGGCCGTTTTTCTCTGCCAACTCCGCATCGAAAGGTGCGCCGCGCGCCATGCCCACAAGTGGCACCAAATAGAAACGTAACAGTTTGAATACTGATTGACGCGTATCGGCGGCGCCGGCTGCTACCTGCTCGGGAGTAGGCGCTTCTTGCGCGTTTGCCGTTGTTACTATTGCTGTGCTAAATACTACTGCCGCGGTGGCTACTACTAGCGCTTTCTTTATCATTTTTGTTTTCCTTACATAGCGACTAAAAAGGGATTCCATCGTGAGTAAGTCTCGCCTAATGGCCAGCGTCGTGCAAGGGCGTAAAGTGGGGGTGAAGACAGATTACCGGAACGAATAAAACAACGAAAAATGCGCCGCAGCACAGCATGCGCGGCCGCGTCGCATCGGTGGAAAAGTTAGGGCTCCACCTAAAACGCAGTTACCGCCGAGTGTAACCATAGTCGTCGTCACGCCTTTTCAGCGGTGCGAGAAAGAAATAGAACACCCATGCAAACCAAGACAGGCAAACCATCGCGATCAGCCACGCGATTTTCTCAAAGCCGGTGGTCTGATCCGATGTCGCGATAATCCAGAACGGCGCGATCCAAACAAGAAAGATTACGATCGCGCCAAACACAGAGAAAGCGACCGAAAGAATCGGTATCGCTATGATCAACCCAATAAGGGTGAGACCAAGAAGGCCGAGGGTCGAAAGGAATCTCATACTGTGTACTCCGCATTAAACATGACGGAATGAATAATGCGAGTATCGTGCCAAGTGCGTTTTATCGCCTAGTTTCTCGGTCTCTGCGCGCTATTCGATAGGGATGTCTGGGTGTTTTCGCCAAGGTTTGATTTATCTCGCCAAAGGGCGTGTGTTTCAAGGGGCCTGAAACCCTGGCCCATGCAGCACTTTTCCTGGGCGCGCGCCGGTGTGCTTGCCGTTCGCGACCACGAGTTCGCCATTGACCAACACAGTGTCCACGCCAACCGCATACTGATGCGGCTGCTCAAATGTCGCTTTGTCTATTATGCTGTCCGGATCGAAAATCGCTATGTCTGCGAAATAGCCTTCGACCAATAGGCCTCGGTCGCGAATGCTTAGGCGCTGAGCTGTGAGGCTAGTCATTTTTCGAACGGCGTTTTCGAGGGTTATAACACCGCGTTCGCGAACGTAGTGCCCGAGCACTCGCGCAAAGGTGCCATACTGACGCGGATGCGGTGCGCCCTCGCCGAATACGCCAACCGGACCGTCTGAGCCGATGGCAACTGCAGGATGCTGCATAATGCGGTCAACATCCAGTGGACCTATAGCATGATACACCGCGCTGACATTGCCGATCTCGACGATCTCCATCGTTACTTCGGCAGCGTTTTCGACGCTAAGCTCAAAGCCGCGTTCGAGCGTGATTTCAGCAAGATTTTTCCCTTCAATTGACCGATCGTTTGGACTCCGTGAAATAGACACGTTCTTCGGATCGCCACCGCCACGATCAAATAGAATCTTATCGATAATCGCAGCTTTGACCGCCTCCCTAGTTTCGGGGCTCTCGAGGCGCTCAAGCATTTTCATGCGGCCGCCTTCCTGTGCCCACTGCGGGATAAGCGCGTTGATGCTCGTTTGCGACGCGGTGTAGGGGTATTGATCGAGCGTGACGTCGACACCGAGCGCGCGAGCCTCGTCAATAAGACGCAGGCTGTCCACTGATGCGCCCCAGTTCTGCACGCCGATCACCTTGTGGTGGGTTATCTGAACGGGGATGCCGGCTTGCTCCCCGATAGCGATCGTTTCGCTTACCGAGTCTAGCAGCTGATTGGCTTCTTCGCGCATATGCGAAATATAGATACCGCCGTATTGGGCGGCAACTTTAGAGAGTTCGACGACTTCGTCTGTTGGCGTGAAACTGCCAGGAACATAGAATAGGCCTGTCGAGATCCCCAGCGCCCCATCGCGCATTGCGTCAGCAACCATGGCCTTCATGCGCTCTACCTCGAGCGGTGTTGCTTCTCTGTCGTCGCGCCCGATGACCGCCTCGCGAATCGTGCCTTGTCCAACGAAGACCGCCCAGTTTGGGCTAATGCGTTTGACTTCGATTTCAGCGTAGTGGGCTGCAATAGGAATAGGAGAGCTGCCGTCATTGCCCTCGATGAGTGTAGTCACGCCTTGCATAAGCGAGCTTTCCGCCGTGGGCACGTCGAAAATGCCGCGCATGGCGTGCGTGTGGGGGTCTATAAAACCCGGTGCCACAACCAGTCCGCGGGCATCGATAATCTGTGTAGCTTGCCTGCCGGCGAGATCGCCAATTGAGACAATTCGATCTCCGCGAATGCCAACATCGGCTTCGTACCAAGGGTTACCCGAGCCATCGACAATACGTCCGTTGGCGATAACGGTATCGAAGTCCTGTGCGAACGACGCCGACGAAAAAAGCAGAAGTGAGAAACTGAGGGCAAACCGCGTAATGGCAGTGACTGAGACGAAATTTCTTGCTGCTCGTAAGCGTTGCCTCGTCATTCTCAATTCCCCTCTTGTTTGAATCACCAAATACGTACGCGGTCTTCCGGCGCGAGATAGAGCGCATCTTCGGGTTGCACATCGAACGCCTCATACCATTCGTCGAAGTTGCGTACCACGCCGTTGACGCGGAACTCGGACGGGGAATGCGGGTCGGAGGTGAGGCGCTGGATCAGCGCGTCTTCGCGGTACTTTCGCTGCCAAACCTGCGCCCAGCTCAAGAAGAAGCGCTGGTCGCCAGTGAGTCCGTCGATAACTGGTGCCTCTTCGCCGCCTAGCGATAATTTATAGGCGCGATAGGCAAGCGAGAGTCCGCCGACGTCGCCGATGTTTTCGCCGAGGGTGAAATTGCCATCAACGAAATAGCCGGGCACCGGCTCGAACTGGTCATACTGCGCGGCGAGCGCGGTGGTCAGTTTTTCGAAGTTGACGCGATCGTCGTTGGTCCACCAGTTGCGCTGCACGCCTAGCGAATCTGACTTGGAGCCTTGGTCGTCGAAGCCGTGGCCCATCTCGTGGCCGATTACTGCTCCGATGCCGCCGTAATTTACTGCCATGTCCGCGGCGGGATCGAAGAAAGGCGGCTGCAAGATGCCTGCGGGGAACACGATCTCGTTAAAAGACGAGTTGTAATAGGCGTTAACCGTTTGCGGCGTCATGCCCCATTCTTCCCGATTTGTTGGTTTGCCTAAGCGGCCGATTTCGTCGGCGTAATTAAACTCACGCAGGCTGCGTGCATTCGCGAAAAGGTCGTCGCGGCTGATCTCGATAGACGAAAGATCACGCCACTCGTCGGGGTAGGCGATCTTTGGGCGGAACGACTCCAGCTTGAGTCTGGCTTCGTTTTTGGTTTCCTCACCCATCCAGTCTAGGCTTGCGATGCTAGTGTCGAGAGCCGTGCGCAGATTCTCAACCAGCCCCTGCATCTGCTGCTTTGCTGCTTCTGGGAAATGCTTCTGCACGTAGATCTGGCCGACTGCCTCGCCTAAGCTGTTAAGTGACCCGACGCGTTCGACTCCTCGTTCCCAGCGCTGACGCTGCTCGGGGACGCCGTTGAGTACGGTGGAGTAAAAATGGAAATTTTCATTGTCGATTTCCTGTGACAACACGCTCGCCAGACTCGAGATGTGCTGATAGCTCATGTAGCTAACCCAGTCTTCTATCGCGACGCTGTCGACTAACGCAATGATAGGCGCCATGGCACTCGGGAAAGAAACGTTGAGGTCTTCGATTTCGCTTATGCCTGCCCCAGCCCAATACGCGTCCCAGTCCATATTTGGATAGGCTGCTTTAAATGCTGCGTAGGTCATTGGGTTAAAGGTGAGATCGCGGTTACGGCGATCGGCGCGCGGCCAAAGATTTTCGGCAAACGAGGTCTCAAGAGCCAACACCGCTTGTGCTTTTTCGGCGGCGTTATCAACACCGGCGAAGTCGAGCATGCGTTCGATATGCGCAACGTATTCGCTGCGCACGCTGACATACTGCTCGGTGTCGAGGAGATAGTAGTCACGGTCGGGCAGACCGATTCCGCCGAGGCTTAACACCAATTGATGACGATCGGGGTCCCGTCGGTCGGCGCCCACATACCAGCCAAACGGGCTTGCTGTGGCATCGAGTTGAGAGCGTCCGAGTGCCTCTATCAATGCATCACGCGAGTCGATTGCTGCAAGTTGTGCAAGTCTTTCGCGCAGCGGGCCGATCCCACGCTCATCGAGTACCTCTGTATTCATGTAGCTAAGATAATAGTCGCTGATCTTTTGCTCGATGGTGTCAGCGGCAGGCTCTGCAGCCGAAAGGTCTTCGATAATGGTGTTTACGCGTTCGTCCGAACGATCGCCCAATACAGAGAAAGACCCATAGTTGCTGCGGTCAGCGGGTAGCTCAAATTCATCGAGCCACTTGCCGTTAGCAAAACGGAAGAAATCATCGCCGGGCCTTGTGTCGGGGTCTTGCTGGCTTAAGTCGACGCCGAAGTCGCCGAGTTCTGGTTTGGCATCTGGGGCAATCGCCCTGTCGGCTAAAACTGAAGTGACGTCGTCAGATCTAATTTGTGCAGGATTATCGTCGCAAGCAGCAAGGGCTATGCCGATGGATATAAAAGTTACGACGATTTTCTCTCTAGTGTTCATTGTGTTCTCCGAAATACGTGTTTGCATAGAAAGGCCGTTCTAGATTCCTAGAAACTGTATGCTATTGCGGGTGGTCGAGCAGGCGTTAGTGGCTATTGGATCATGACGGGGTATCAGTTTCTAGCCATAGGGTACAAGAAACACTGAATTTAGCAGCAGTAAGTTGGTAGTCGAAAAAAAACCGAGTGCTCATTGGTCGATAAGCACCCGGTTCTTGTTTTCAGGTTTAGCTACTTACACAAGGTAGCTCTTAAAGCGCTATTGGACTTGCCAAAGCACTCTTGCATAGATGCGGCGACCGCGTCCATCAAACACCACTGTATCGTAGTCTCGTCCACCTACTTCACGATACGGAATATCTTCATTGAACATGTCTAGTACGCCCAAAGAAAAATTCGTGCTGCCAATTCGGCCACCCCAATCCTTCGAATATCGGTACTGGAAATCCCAGGTGTTATAGCTGTCGATTTTTTCATCGAGCATGCTACGCGTGAAATCGGAGCCCGCCTCATAGGCAGTTTGATAGGCAAGGTCGCGATACGAACCTATATGCCGATTTATTAAACTTACGCCGTGGCTATCCCGCTGCCAGGTCATCGTAAGAGTTCCTTTGTTATCGGGAAGAGATCTTACGATGTTGCCATCACCCGTCGTTCCTGCCGCGTCGTATACGTAGGTATCTAGCAACCCGCGCTCGAGTCCAGGTACATTAGCCAATGTATACTGACGCACATGTGTGAAGTCAACGCGGGCGCTGAAGCGACCCATGTCATTCGACCAGTTGTAACCAAGTTTTACATCAGCACCGTCAGCGGTAATCGTGCCCGCATTAATCGCACTAAGTGTGGTTGTAATCAGGTTTGCCGTTGTAGATCCGAATGCCCTCTGAATGCCAGGCACAACATAAGTACGTGGATCAACTACACAGTTAAGGCGCTCATCTGAGTCGACACCAAACTCAGCGGCGACTGCGGAAGGACTGCAAGGCGTGTAAGGTTGAGGCGAGTCTGCTGGGATTGAATCGTTAAAGATATAGTTAGACTCATCTTTTGCTGCTTCATTAAATGCTGCTATCTCGGGCTGTATCGCTCGAATCGGCGGCTCAGGCAGCACGCGATCGCTGACTTCGAAGCGCCATAGATCCGCACCCACGGAAAGCCCTTCTAGAGCCCCATCTGGCGTCCACTGCAAGCCCAGGTTATAGGTATCTGCATACTCGTTGCCAACGTAAGGCGCAGGACCACCCAAGGTATAAGTTCCCTCAGCTTCAGCGTTAGCATCGATAGCAGGTAACAGTCCTGCACGAACCGCTTGGTTAGAAATTGGATCTCGGAACGTGTAGCCTGACGATTGTAGCCCGTTTTGAACAATCGCAATGTTCGGCGCTCGGAAGGATTGTGAGAAAGAGCCACGAATCAATAGAGAGTCAAATGGTCTCCAGCTCATCGCAATCTTGGGTGATACCTCGCTACCGATATTCCCCCCATAGTCTTCGTAACGAAGAGCGATTTGTGTTTCAACGTTCTCAATGAATGGCAGTGAGAGCTCCATGAACACCGCCTTCGTAGTACGCGTGTCGTTATAATTAAATGCGCACATCGCACATTCAAAATTGTTGCTCACACGGTGGAATTCATTCGGCGTCCCATTCTCGTCATAGCCAAGGATCCTATTTTGGAGCCCAGGATAATGCAGTTCGCTAGCTTCTTCTTTTGTGTTGCGTTCGCGATATTGTCCACCTATAGCAAACTGCGCCATTCCTCCCTTCATCTCTATGAGATCTCCGGACACCCTGGCATCGAATACGGCTAGCTTGTTCCTTTTGTCGACACGATCAACGGTGACATTCATCCAGTCCATAAGCTCGCGACTATTAGCAAGATTAGGATCAGACAGTTGACTCAGGTAAGGGTTATAGAACATGCAATCCCCCTGGCCTTGATTGTTACTCGTCAGGGCGTAGGATAAGTTTTCACGCGTTGTAAACACAAATCCTGGGAAGAATGTTTGAACCAAGCCCGGTGCGTAGAAGTCCCAAATTTGGGGGACCGCGCCACCAAACGGGCCGGGTGCCCCAACGAAGTCGAAGTCAGGCCGGCCGTTTGGCGTGCAGTTGGGCCCACCTAAGCCGTTCGCTGCTAGCTCCGAACGGTCTCGATTAAAGGTCTTGTACTGCTGCTCTAGTGAGGATCCGCCCCACGAATAGCTAACATCATAATCAAGCACTCGGTCAAAGGCCTCGAATTCACCTTTCATGCCAGCCTGAACATTGACAGTACTTGTTCTGGTAATGTTATTACTTGCGCCTAAACGATCGATGCCGTCACGCACGCCCTGGTACATCATCACGTTGGGTCCACCGTTGACAGTGGCTAGCGGCATATTGGGCATATCAGCGAGAGTTGGCCGTGTTAGGCCTGCTTCGGGAGCGAAGAAGCCAATCTCTGCCGTCTGCCCGATAGAGTTGCCCCCAAAGGCCGCACTTCGAGCATAGGCGCCGGGAGGCGCTAAGAAAACGGTTGGTCCGCGAGATTGATTGTAGCCACTATCCGATCGAGTGGTCTCTGAATCAGAATGGCTAAAGAACGAATAAAATTCAGTTGTGTCATTGAATGCATGGCTGAACGACCCCGCGAATGAGTCGCGCTCGGTAGTGTTAGTAATAAAAGTATAGTCTGAGGTATCAGCCCGGCAAGCACCCGACTTCTCGCCACGCTCTTCACGCAGTCGTCCAATCTGTGGCGTAGAGCCGTCGGGCAGAGTCGTGGTGTAGCAGCCGGGATCGGTATAGATGTAATTACTTGCTTGGCCACCCTCGGCTACATTCTGCGAGTAAATGTCATTGTTCAGCCATTGAGCGGCGTTAAATTGGGCACCAAACGCCGGGCTATTTACTAGAGTGCCCGCGTCTGAAACTGTCCCCAAGAACTCAGAGTTAGGGCCGAAAAAATTCCCGTCCTTGACCGCAACGGGGTCGCGCTCAAAACGCTCAGCTGAGAGCACTAAGTTCGTAGCGCCATTATTAAATGATGTGCCCCAAATAGCACTTACCGTAGCGTCGTACGCATTGTCAGCAGCTTGTACCCCCTGAAGATCCCCATAAATTTCTAGGCCTTCAAATTCTGTACGCATGATGATGTTGACAACACCAGCCACCGCGTCTGCACCGTAAAGAGCAGAACCGCCATCGGTGAGTACTTCAACGCGGTCGGTCATGACTAGTGGGATGGAGTTAAGGTCGACAAATTCTCCGCCGCTCTGCGTTACGGCGGCTGCAGGGACCATTCGCTTGCCATTTATCAGCGTGAGTGTAGAGTTTTCGCCGAGGTTACGGAGGTTTACGTTGGCGGTACCCTCAACTTGTCCGTTGTCAGACCCGGGATTGGTTATGGAACCTGAGTTAACCTCGAGATTCTTAATCACGTCCCAGATTACTGCGGCTCCCTGAGCCTCAATACTAGAGCGATCAATTACTTGGACTGGAGATGGCGCGTCTAGAGGAGAACCGCGGAAATAGGAACCTGTAACGACTATCTCTTCTACGGGCTCGTCTTGAGCAGACGCTTGAAATGACATGCCTGCGATAATTGCGACGGTAATTGCCCGACGTGAGCACGGAAATTTTGTTCGCATAATGCTGCTCCCTCATTTTGAATGAGTGTTGAGTTTTTATTATTAGCATCTGCGTACTGCGTGTGAATCACAACTTACTCGCGACTACATGCCTGACATCTAGAATTAATCACGAAAAAAGAATAAATTCAATATTATTACCTCGATAAGCATATGAAAATTTTGTCAAAAAAAACGGCGAGAATTTCTCCTCGCCGTTTTTTGTCGCTTAAGGGATTAAACCCCCAAATTTATCAGACGCTTAGAACGACCAGAGCGCGCGTGCATACCAACGCTGACCACGACCTTCAAACACCGTAGCGTCATAGTTCAAAGAACTCAGCTCGCGGTAAGGCAGGGTCTTGTTGAACGCATCAAGCAAGCCAACTGTGAAAGTTGTGCTGCCGAGGTTTGTGTTGTCCCAAGCCTTGTTGTAGTTGTACTGCATGTCCCACGTGTAATAGCTGTCTATTTCTCGTGACAGCAGTGCGCGTGAGAAGTCGTTGGCTGTAGTGAGTGCGCCCTCGTACCCGAGGTCACGATAAGAACCGATGTGACGGTTGATCAACGTGATACCTTGGTTTCCATTGCGCCAGCTCAGAGTCAGAGTACCCTTGTTGTCGGGCATTGAGCGGACAAGATTGCCGTCGCCAGTCGTTCCAGACGCATCGTACACGCCTGAGTCCAATAGGCCGTTGACCATACCTGGGACACCGCTGAACTCGTACTGACGCACGTGAGTGTAGGTAAGGTTGGCGGCAAATTGGCCAAGATCGTTGCTGAAGCTATAACCAGCTTTAAGATCGATACCGTCAGCTGTGATCTCACCGGCGTTAATGGCACTCAGAGTAAGTGTTACCAAATCGCCTGTTTCAACTCCGACCGGGCGCTGAATGCCTTCGACGATGTACGCCGAGGGTGCAACGACACAGTTCAAGCGTTCAGCAGAATCAACCCCAAATTCGGCAGCTATGGAAGAAGGCGAGCAAGGGACGTTAACGACGGGCGAATCGAGTGAAATCGAGTCATTCAAGACGTAGTTGCTCTCATCCTGAGCGGCTGTGATGAACTTATCGAGCTCAGGCTGAAGCGCATTAATTGCAGGTTCAGGCAGCACGCGGTCTGTAACCTCGAATCGCCATACGTCTGCACCGATTGACAGCCCGTCTAGCGCACCAGAAGGCGTCCACAAGAAGCCGACGTTGTAAGTATCAGCATACTCATTGCCCACTAGCGGAGCTGGGCCACCCAGAGTATAAGAGCTCTCACGCTCGCCGTTTGCGATTGTTGGTGGCACTAGGCCAGCACGAACGGCTTGGTTAGAGATCGGATCCTGGAACGTAACCGAAGATGACTGTAGACCAGTCTGTACGATCGCAATATTCGGCGCACGGAAGGACTGCGAGAACGAACCTCGGACCAGCAGCTCTTCAAACGGACGCCAGCTCATAGCGATTTTAGGAGAAACTTCGCTACCGATATTGCCCCCATAGTCTTCGTAACGAAGGGCGATCTGTGTTTCAACATTATCAATGAATGGAAGCGAGAGCTCCATAAACACGGCCTTTGTAGACCGAGCATCATTGTAGTTGAACGCACACATCGCACACTCGTAGTTGTTACTTACGCGGTGGAACTCGTTAGCAACGCCATTCTCGTCGTAACCAAGGATGCGATTTTGCAGTCCAGGGTAGTGGAGAGAGTTCGCGTATTCCTTGGTGTTGCGGTCACGGTACTGGCCACCGACAGCAAACTGTGCCGTGCCGCCCTTCATCTCAAAGAGGTCACCTGAGACTACAGCGTCGATGACCGCAAGCTTGTTTCGCTTATCAACCCGCTTCACGTCTTCCAAAATGTAGTTCATGAGCGCAGGGTCGTTAGCCATACTGGGATTAGACAGGGAAGTCAGGTAAGGGTTGTAGAACTGGCATCCATCTTGGCCATGGTTGGAACTAGTAAGTGCCAGAGACGTGTTCTCACGGGTAGTGAAAACGAAGCCTGGGAAGAACGTTTGGTTAAACGCAGCGGCGTCAGAGTTCCAAAGGTTTGGTGCATAACCGAAGTACACCGGGACACTTGCATAGTCGAGGCCTGAAACACCGTTCGGTGTGCAGTTCTCACCACCCAAGCCGTAGGCTGCAAGCTCAGTTTTGTCGCGGTTAAAGGTGCGGTAATTCTCCTCCATAGACGACTCGCTGAACGAGTAACCTACGTCGTAGTTAAGGGTTCTATCGAACGCCTCGAAATCACCTCTTAGACCAATTTGAACGGCTGAGGAGGATGTCTCGGTAATATTTCCGTTGCCACCTGGGCGCAGAATGCCATTCCGAACCTGCGACCATCCCGCAATACCCGGTCCGCCATTGGCAGCATCTATCGGGTTATTAGTGATGGATCCTGGCGCTGGCTGAGTGTTTCCGACTACGCTCGCGAAAGCGCCAAGTTCTAAAACGGCACCTACTGGGTTGCCACCGTGGGCACCTGGGCTAGGTAAAAACACAGTGGGTCCACGAGACTCATTGTAGCCATCATCACCCCTGCTTATTTCCGACTCAGAGTGCTGGAAGAACGAGTAGAACTCGGCGTTGTCGCTGAATCGATGCTCAAAAGTACCCGCAAAGCTTTCACGGTTAGTCTCCTGTGCAGCAACGACCCACTCCGACCTATCGTCTAAACAAGCACCGCCCGCCTGGCCCTGGTTGTAACGCCGACCGCCAGCTGGGAGGAAGCCGGTTCCGTTTGCATTGAAGGTGTTGTCGCACAGTGGATCTGTCCACACTGGCGTCGAAGTACCGCCTTGAGCAACGTTCCGGCCCACATTGCCTGCGTTGTACCAGGCCATTGGAGTTGCTGCACCGATCGCCGCACTGGCAAACAGCCCGCCAACAGAGCTGACCACTCCATTGAAGTCCTGCAGATCACTGAAGGCGTTAGTTTCGCGGACGTTAACAGGGTCTCTCTGAAATCTTTCAGCTGAGATAACAATGTTAGTGTCGCCATTGTTGAACGAGGTACCCCAGATAGCACTAATCGTTTGATCGTACTTCTGGTCAGCTTTTTGGACGCCTTGAATATCGCCGTAAAGCTCAAAGCCTTCGAAGTCAGTTCTCATGATGACGTTAACAACGCCGGCTACCGCGTCAGCGCCGTAGAGTGCAGAACCACCGTCGGTCAAAATTTCTACACGGTCAGTCATCACCAGTGGAATAGAGTTTAGGTCGACGAACTCACCGCCACTTCGGGTAGTAACAGCCGCCGGCGCCATGCGCTTACCGTTAATCAGTGTGAGTGTGGAGTTCTCACCGAGGTTGCGAAGGTTAACGTTTGCCGAGCCGCTGACTTGCGTGTTATCGCCAGAGCCGGGGTTAGTAATCGAACCGGAGTTAACCTCGAGGTTCTTGATGACGTCCCATATAACCGCAGCGCCCTGGGCCTCGATGCTCGAGCGGTCTACGACTTGTACGGGTGATGGTGCGTCCAACGGCGAGCCTCGAAGAAATGAGCCGGTAACGACTACTTCTTCGATTTCGCCGTCTTGGGCTAAGGCCGGTGTCGCGTTTATGGACAAGCCAGAAATTACGGCGAGTGTTAGTGCCCTGCGTGAGCTGGGGAAGGTTCTGCGCATACGTCTACTCCCTTACTTTTTGTAAGCTTCTAAGTATTTTTAAAATTTAGTCAGCGGACTGCGTCTCTAGGTAGTGCTGGGAAGGCAATGCAGAATCAATCCCTAAGTAAAAACCCGCACATTTGCGCTGAACGCATGGACTATACTCCTATTGGAATTAGGGATGCAATTGATTTAAGGCAGGTGTTTTACGGGCTTTTGGGTAATGTGAGCGGCGAATGATGGCTTAAATCGGTCGTAGATTTGAGCGGGGAATAAGAATCGCTAGCGTAGAACGCGCGTGAGTTGCTCGCGATGGAAACGTGAAGTTGCTTCAATATCGCGAATATATCGACATAGGCGCCGTGGCACGTTCGTACCAATAGGCGTTTCCAAGCGGCAGACTATGCGCTCGTCTGGCGTAACAGAGGCATTGTATTGCGCCACCTCGGCGTCGGTAGGGAGCTTGCGGACATAACCACCAGGTTCGACTGCACAGGCGCTGAGCAACAGAACACCCGCGACTGAGGCTGCTCTTGATCCCCGGGAACGCTGAGCTGAGAAGGTCATAATAGATGATAAAAGGCCGAGGTTCATTTTTCCCCTTAATTCACTGAGCTTTCTTGGCTCTCCTAACTTGTTTATTGCTCGCAAGCGCGTCGACTATCCGCTGAGTTACGCCTGGGAACCGTTCGGACCATGCCTGGGTTACGCTGTTCTCGGCCGCTTTGGTTTCGATCGTCAAGACGGCGGGGTCTGTTTCAAACAAGGGGCGCGGGAGTAATTCGGGTGCGCGCAGGACGCCTCTGAACGAGACATTAGAATTAGCTTCTTCGTAATGTGCTCTAGCTTTGCCCTCATTTTCGGCTAATCTCTCCCAGTCCCCGCGATAAAGAGCGAGTGCTGCGTTTAGTTGGCTGAGCTGCGTGTTTTGACCGGCTGAAGACTTCACGAGAGCCTTTTTCTGAGAGCGCTCCGTCATGATCCTCGCTCGCGCAATCGACTCTATTCGGTCGAGCATCGACAGCCCGATAGAATGGCTCGCCGCCTCAGCTTCTCTGCGTGAAAGTGACCAGCCGCTGATGAATTCACTGCCATCGGTTTTGTATTGGTAGTTGGTAAGCCCCTGTCTCTCGTTCAGCCGGCTTTCGATAAACTGCAAAAGCATGCCGTCGTAAAGCCACGGCAGCAGGGCAGGGTGTTCTGCGCCAAGCGTGGCTTCGATGTAGCTGAGTGTTTGCCAATTGGTGCGCAGTGCGGCACTGAGATGCCGAGGCGGCATAGGATTGCTTGGATGCGCGGCTGCTTCTAAGTAGAGGCTGCGCATATTTTTGGCAATGGCGAGCTGCGCATCGAGCGTGGTCGTCTCGATGCGCTCCAAAAGCCAGTAATAGTAGCCGAGACTTGTGTCGAGCTGCGGCCAGAGTCCGGCGCGCATCTGCGCCCACATTAGCTGTTCTATTGGAACGAGCTGCTCGGTGGAATAGAGCCCCTCATTGATTTTGAGTAGCTGAATCGCTTGGTCCAGGGTGGTCTGTGCGAGTGATAAGTCGCCCTCTTCGAGCGCGGCTTGCCCGGCCACCAAAAGCGCTTGTGCACGTGCTTCATTAAAGTGGTTGGGTGCGTCAGCTGCAAAAATGCTGTATGTGAATGCAGCGCACGCCAGGATTAAAAGGCAGGGAGCTTTGCGCGTAAGGGGCGCTGACGGCGCTGCTTGATTACTCCGTGGCGTTGGCATTGCATTCTCGGTTTTTTAAGCGTAGTAGGCAGTTAACCTAACGGCCGGCTAAGCGGCCTTTAGTTGACTAGGCTTTCATAAATAATATCGGCAGCGATGCCGCGCATGTCGGCTGCTCCCGGGCGCGTCGCACCCTGGGCTTGAATCATGCCCAACCAGAACATGTCTTCAACCGGATCAACCCAAAACCAAGTGCCGGCGGCGCCGCCCCAGTAGTAGGTGCCCGGGCTGTTAGGAGAATTTGCTTTCTCGGGGTCGATAATCACCGCAAAATCCACGCCGAAACCTTGGCCAGCTTGGCCTTGGCTCGTCAGGCTGCCGCGCAGGTTCAACCCATCGCGAAGGCTGTTGGTGCGCATGATGCGAATGCTTTCGGGGGTGAGCAGGCGGGTGCCGTCGAGTTCACCTTCGTTGACCAAAAGCTGTAAGAAGCGGGCGTAGTCGTGGGTCGAAGAGACGAGCCCACCACCGCCAGACTCGAGCCTTTCGGAATCGAGGTAGCTGGGGCGGTCGCTGCGATGAGGGCGTTGCACAAGGCGGCTACGCTCGCTGTCCCAGTTATGGACTTCGGCAAAACGGCCAACGTCTTCGGCCTTCACGAAGAAGCGCGTGTCGTTCATGGCCAGAGGCTTGAAGATTTCTTGCTCGAGGAAGTCGCCGAAGCGCTGGCCGGACAGACGCTGCACGATATAGCCCTGAATATCGACCGAGATCGAATAAGACCAGCGTTCGCCCGGCTCGAAAAGCAAAGGAATGTCCGCGACTTTGGCGATCAGGTCGTCGAGATCGGTTGAGGCGAGCACACCCGTGTCGCGGAATTTGGCATTCACCGGATCGTTGCCGCTGAGGCCATAGCCGTAACCGGCTGAATGGTTAAGCAGCTCTCGCATGGTTGGCTCGCGGCTCGGTGACACAAGCGCCATGTTGCCATTGTCATCGTAGCTGGTCATGATTTTGAGACCGGCGAGTTCCGGGGCATGCAGGCTGACAGGGTCATCGAATTTCCAGAGCCCCTGCTCATGCAGCATCATAAGAGCCACGCCGGTAACCGGCTTGGTCATAGAGTAAATACGGAAGAGCGAGTCCATTGTCATTGGTGCTTGGTCGTCGACGCGTGCAAGGCCTGCGCTTTCGAATGTGGCAACCTCGCCGTTACGCGCGAGTAACCAGACCATACCGGCGACATCTTGGTCTGCGACGACTTTGGCCATCGCCGTATCTAGTGAGGCGATGCCTTCTTCGCTGAAACCGGCAGCCTTTGCACCCGCCTCTTTAACCGGCCATGTGTCGGCGGCATAGCTCGCCAGGCTGCTGGTAAATAGCGCGAGGCCAGCGAGGGCGCAGGTGAGTGTTTTGGGGGTTAACGCGGCAGACTTTATTCGGCGCATCATGTGTTTCTCTCTCTTGTTACTAGTGCGGTTGTCTTTGCTTGATACTACGCCTAGGCGAGAAAGGAGGACAAGTGCCTTTTTACAACTGGCCTGGTTACAACTGATCTGGTCACAACGGGGTTAGCCGTCACCGATCCGGCCTTTACCCGGGCTTGGCGGCCGGCTTTTGTGTCATCAGTGCCTCTAGCTCCGCGCGGCTCATCATATCCATGTCCCAATGACTGGTATGACGGTCTTTAATCTCTTCGCGAACGATTTTCTTGGATTTGGCGGCGGTATCCAAGCTCTCGCTGCTTGCTGCGGTGTTGGCGTCGTCGGTCATTTTTAGTCCTTTGCTCGAAGGCAGGCGGTCGTACTTATTGAAAATAATGATGAAGATACGCTAAACAGTACGTATTGTAATGAAGAGCAGTTCGTTTACACTTGGGTTCATAGCGAACTTAGACACGATCGAATTATCCATCCAGATTTAAAAGACTTAGCGAAAACTCGAGGATTACTATGAAACTTAAGCTACTGATATCAGCAGTCGCACTCGCTGCCTTCGGCGCCGCCTCAGCGGCTGACTACGAAGTGCCGCGAACGCAGTGGGATCAACCGGATCTTCAGGGCGTTTGGAATTTTGCTTCGAATATTCCAATGACCCGCCCGGCCATGTTTGGCGACAACGAATACATGACACAGGAGCAGGCAGACATGCTCGCCTCTTATGTCGAGAAGCAATATGAAGCACTGAATAACGATGGCGTCGGTGGTTACAACACGTTCTGGGTTGAGCAGGCAGGCCGCGGCGACAATCTGCGCACGTCGCTGATCAACTACCCAACTAATGGGCAAGTGCCTGAGCGTGTTGAAGGGGTAGTTGTGCAAACAGGTGGCCTTGGTCCCGATATCGAGGGTGAGCGTCCAGTGCGTCTAGTAGTAGGCGGCATTAGCAAAGACTCTTACGAAGACCGTGGTATTTCAGAGCGTTGCATTGTGGGCTTTAACTCGGGCCCGCCTTTCACGCCAAGCATGTATAACAACAATATCCAGATCGTTCAGAACAGCGACACCGTTGTTATTATGACCGAAATGATTCACGACGCGCGTATCGTGCCACTCAATAAAGAAGCACACATCGATGATGACATTCGTCTTTGGACGGGTGATTCACGCGGTTATTGGGAAGGTGATACATTAGTAGTCGAGACGCGCAACTTCAACGATCTCACACAGAGCTTTAGCGTGTTCGGCAGTGCGAAAGACAAGTTCTTAACTGAGCGTTTCACTCGCATCGACGAATTCACCGTCGATTACGAATTCACAGTCGACGACCCCAGCACGTTTAAAGACAAAATCACTGCCCGTGTGCCAATGTCTAAAGTCAGCGGTCAGATGTATGAATACGCCTGCCACGAAGGCAACTACGGCATGACTAATATTCTGCGCGGCGAGCGTATGGAAGAGGCTCGTGCAGCTGCTGGCGAAAGCGGCGAGTAGTTTATAAGAAGCACTTTTTCGCCGTCTCATAATACTGTATATTCATACAGTATTATGAGACGGCGTTATGATCCCCCAAAACCTTCCTTCAGACATCCCACAGCCTACCGCCGTCGAGAGTCCCACTGGGGCAAAAGATAGCGCCTCCGCTTCTCCTGATTTACTCGCTTATGCAGAGCTCTACAGCCTGTCTAATTTTAGCTTTCTGCGTGCCGCCTCCTTTCCCGAAGAACTTGTAGAGCAGGCGCATGAACTCGGCTATTCAGCGTTAGCACTCTGTGATGAATGCTCGCTGTCGGGCATCGTGCGCGCGCATGTTGCGGCGAAGCAGCGCGGGCTTAAATTACTGATTGGCAGTGTCCTAGAGCTAAGGGTGGCGACGCCTCAAACCGCGGGATCGCGCCGCGCCGAATCTTCCGAGTCAATTTCCGACCTTCGTTTAGTGCTGCTTGCTCGCACGCGTCGCGGCTATGGGCAGCTGAGCCATCTCATCAGCTGCGCGCGGAGGGCAGCGGCGAAGGGGGGCTATTGGGTAGACAGGCAGATGGTCGAGGATAATTTGCCAGAGGAGTGCTTTGCGCTGTGGTTACCTCATTGGGCTGACGCGGCCGAGCGCCATGCCTGTCAGGCCGCTTGGCTACAGCGGATTTTTGGCACGAACTTGCGGCTGGCGGTACAGCTGCATTTGCAGGGAGACGACCGCGGTGAACTGCGGCGGATGACGCAGCTGGGCAACCGCTTCGGTATTACCCTCTGTGCCGCAGGCGGGGTGCTGATGCACGAGCCGAGTCGGCGCGTGCTACTCGATACGCTTGCGGCAATAAGATTAGGACGAGCCCTCGACAAGCTCGGCTATGCGGGCGAGCCGAATAACGAGCGCCACCTTCGCGATCGCGCACGACTCGCCAAACTGTATCCGCCAGCTCTGCTCGCCGAAACGGTTAGCCTTGCCGATGCCTGTGATTTTTCTCTCGATGAGCTGCGCTATGAATACCCGCGCGAACTCGTGCCGCCCCAGTATACGCCCAGCGGCTGGCTGCGTGAGCTGACCGAGGCGGGCATACGCGAGCGTTGGCCGCAGGGGGTGAGTCCTAAGGTGCGCAACCTTATAGAACACGAGCTCGGTCTAGTTAAAGAGCTTGGCTACGAGCATTATTTTCTTACCGTTCACGACATCGTCGCCTTTGCTAGGCGCGAGCGCATTTTGTGTCAGGGGCGCGGGTCTGCCGCGAATTCGGCGGTGTGTTACTGCCTGGGTATTACCGAGGTCGACCCCGCGCGTGTCGACGTGTTGTTCGAGAGGTTTATCTCTAAGGAGCGCGATGAGCCTCCCGACATCGATGTCGACTTCGAGAACTCGCGGCGCGAAGAGGTTATTCAGTATATCTATGCGAGATATGGACGCGGCCGCGCGGCACTCGCCGCTACCGTGATCACCTATCAATCGCGCTCGGCGATTCGCGATGTCGGTAAGGCGCTCGGGTTTGATGACGCGGTGCTCGATCATCTCTCCAAGGCGATCTATTGGTGGGGCGAAAATTTAGAGGAACAGCTTGCCGATGCCGAGGTGAATAGAGCAGACCCTAAGGTGCAGTTGCTCGTTGAGCTAGCGGGCAAACTCATCGGCTTTCCGAGGCATCTTTCGCAGCACGTGGGTGGATTTGTCATAAGCCAAGGTCCGCTCACCCACCTCGTGCCAATCGAGAATGCGGCGATGGCCGATCGGACGATTATTCAATGGGAGAAGAACGACCTCGAGGCACTGGGGCTGTTGAAAATCGACGTGCTCGCGCTGGGTATGCTCAGCGCCGTGCGTAAGTGTTTAGACCTCGTGAGTGATTACAGCGATGAGCCGCTGACGATCCAGAAAATTCCTGCCGAAGATCCCGCGGTGTACGAGATGATGTGCGCAGCCGACACAATTGGTGTTTTTCAGATCGAGTCACGCGCGCAGATGAGCATGCTGCCTCGACTTAAACCGCGCTGTTATTACGACCTCGTTATTCAGATAGCCATTGTGCGGCCTGGCCCGATACAGGGCGAGATGGTGCATCCCTACCTCAACCGTCGCAGCGGGAGAGAGGCTATTAGCTATCCGAGCGAGGCGGTCAAAAGCGTGCTTGAGCGAACTCTCGGCGTGCCCATTTTTCAGGAACAGGTGATGCAGCTTGCGATGGTCGCCGCTGGGTTTAGCGGCGGCGAAGCCGATGGCCTGCGCCGCGCAATGGCGGCATGGAAGCGCAAAGGGGGGCTGGAGCACTACCGCGAAAAACTCGTCACAGGCATGCTCGATCGAGGCTATGAGCCGAGTTTCGCCGAGCAGTTGTTTAATCAGATTAAGGGGTTTGGCGACTATGGTTTTCCTGAGTCCCATTCGGCGAGCTTTGCACTAATTGCCTATGTATCGTCGTGGCTTAAGTGTTATCACCCGGCTGCATTTTGCTGCGCGCTGCTTAACAGTCAGCCGATGGGATTTTATGCGCCGGCTCAGTTGATTAAAGATGCGCAGCGTCATGGGGTTGAGGTTTTGCCTGCCGAGGTGAATGAAAGTGTGGTGGGCTGTTCGCTCGAGGCTAGCGATACTGTCAGGGCTAGTAAAGCCATCGAGAGCCCGGATTCTTCTGAGTGGCGCAAGAGGCCGCGAGTGCAAGGCGCAGCGCAGAGTCAGCGGCTAAGGATCGGCTTTAATTTGGTTAAAGGCCTGTCGGCTCAGGCAGCAGTAGCGATTGTGGAGGCGCGTAGGGGTGGCGCCTATGTCTCTATTCAAGATCTGGTGTTTCGAACGGGAATCGATCGACGTGACCTCGAAGCCTTAGCCGCCGCCGATGCGCTGCGTGGTCTGGCAGGAGATCGACATCGTGCTTTCTGGCACGCAGCGGGGGTCATCACTGCGCAGGGTTATGCTGTGTCTCATTCGCGGGCTGGTTCGCTTGCCTATGCAGACAGACCCATAGCGGATTTATTTGATGATGCAGCAAGCGGCGATAGCGATTTTGGTCTTGGGGTGATGCTGCCGCTCGCGAGCGAAAGTCAGAATGTTGCAGGCGACTATGCTGCCACAGGCTTCACGCTGCGCCGGCATCCGCTGGCCTTGCTGCGCGAGCACTTAGATTGCTTCGGGGCGAACAGCTCGGCGCAGCTAGGCAAACTTGGCAACGATCAGGCCACAAAAGTCGCAGGGCTTGTGACCTGTCGACAACGACCCATGACAGCATCGGGCGTCACTTTTCTCACGCTAGAAGACGAGGCAGGGCATATGAATGTTGTTGTGTGGCCTGCCTTGGGCGAACGCCTGCGGCCGATATTGCGGCAAGCGATGCTCATCGGCGTAGTGGGCAGGGTGCAAGAGAGCGAAGGTGTGATTCATGTGATCGCCGATAACCTTGTCGACCTAACGAGCTGGCTCGGCGAGCTGTCGCTTTCCTCGAGAGACTTCACCTAGTGTTTCGCACCTGCTTACACCCTCAGGCGAAGTAACCATGCAGATACCAGTGCCGTTCGCCACCGCGTTCGCGGTAGATCCAGAGCCTGCTACCGCCCCCTTCGCGTGCAACATAGTAGTCGCGGCAAACCTCATTCCCCGACCACCACCGTGCTTCTATGCGCTCGGGCCCACTCAATAGCGTAATAGCTTGGCGGTGGTAAAGGCTGCCACCGCGAAGCGAGAGTAACAACGGCTCGTCGAGCAGCCAGAGAGGGCGAGGATTGCTCGGGGCAGGCGCATCGCCACTGCCGCTGAGCGCTAGGGGATAGGTCTCATAGCGGCCGGGGCGCACTGACTCGCTCGCATATTCTGGGCAGTGCTCTTCGATAGCGTTTAGGGATTTAACCTGTTCGTTGCCTAGGCGTGCCTGCAAGCGCTCCATAAATTGTGCAAGGCTGTTAGCTGTATTCTCGGTAGGAGTTTCGTCTGCGCCGATAAGCAGCGATTCGCTGTGACTCATAAAAGCATCGAACTGCGTGACCTTGAGGCGCAGAGCAGTAACCGGTGCGGGAATCTGTAGCGTGTCGAGGTGGGTATCGATAAGCAGCATTAGATGTTGCTGCGAACGGCTCGCCTGCCTAAGACCTACGTCGAGTTGAGTAGCCTCGCGGCGTTCATGAAGTAAAGAGAGTTCGATAGTGCTGGCACACAGTTCTCGGTGACGGAGGAAATCGCAAAGTTGAGCGACCATCTCGTCGACTACGGGTCGTAACCGGCTCAGGTTCTCGACCTCGTAGGGCAGCTCATAAGAATGCACAAACGCCGGCGGCGGCAGATAGTTTTTGATCGGCTCCGGCGCTTTGCCTAATGCCTTGTTGATAAGCGCAAGGAAATCGCTACCGAAGCGTCGCCTAAGCCCTGCCGGCGGAAGTCGCCACAGGTCGCCAAGGCGTCTTATGCCCATATTGATAACCCGTCTATGTGGCTCGGGCTTGAGCTGTAGGGTCTCGATAGAGAGCTGACCTAGCGCCGAATTGAGATTCTCTTTGCGATACACCAGCGTGTTATCGCCCCCGCGGGCAAGCAGCAGACTGCCCTCGATAGTCGGACAGGCTGCATAGCCAAATTCGGATGGCAGCGAGCGTGCGGCAAGTAATATGCGAGCTTTTTCCTTAAAACTAGCATGAAGAGACTCGGCGCCGCCGAAATAGTTGAGGCCGCTACGAATCTCGAAGACGATCGCCTGCGGTTGCACGCTTATCGCCGAGCTAAATTCTTGCACTAGCTGTGCGAGGCTTTCGAGACAGTCGCGTTGCTCCTCTGTTGCGAGGCCGGCAAGCTGAGGGAGGTAGATGCAATACCAAAGACTCTGGCGGCTCTTTTTTACTAAGGCGGCTCTCGGCGCAGGGCCTGTAAGCTGCGACTCGGCGCGCTGCGTGAGGGCTGTGACGGGCTTCGAGGCCAGCGTTTTACTGTGTAGCGCCGAGGGGCTTTCTACGCGGGAGCTGGGCTGCGGCAGGAGTGTGAGCTGCGCAGGGCTAGTAGATTTAATCATGATCAGGACCTCGCTGTGGTGACTCTGCCTTCGATGAGTTGTTGGCCGCTGACCCGTCGGCCGTTGC
>Ga0209405_1000689_pt1 | contig 27011 bp, 26 predicted proteins | sample COGITO_mtgs_1105_6_FD_184803 | JGI IMG/M metagenome (GOLD analysis project Ga0209405, IMG submission 184803) | Pelagic marine microbial communities from North Sea - COGITO_mtgs_110516 (SPAdes) (version 2) | ecosystem: Environmental > Aquatic > Marine > Epipelagic ...
TTTAATCTTTTATTATGTCGTTGTAGATTCACTAACTTTCTATTCAAGCGCATTCCATGGCGTAACTTTAATTAGTAGTAGATCAAAGAATATTCCTACTGCCCGCTTTTCCCTCTTTTTTCTACTTCTACTCTAAAAAAAGAATTCTATATTATTGATTTTATTGGATTTTATTTAATGGGGCATATATTACTTTAATTAGTGAAAGTAATATATATCAATTTATATTATACTATAAGGCTGCTAAAGTATAATATAAAAAACTATAGTGTACCTTTCTCTTTGTAAGTAAATTACCGGAAGAGCTGTATATATTTTCTGAATAGGAACATTCTATTACGCTGATAGCCCGTTATCTCCTCAAGTATATTTAATCTTATGAACTCGTTAATTAGTCCATTGGCAGCACGAGGTGTTACATCGAGTAACTGGGCGACAGTACCACCATTCACAGCAGGAGCTTTATATAAATGAAGTAATAGCTTTCTCGCATTCTCTGCTCTTCGACCTAACATTACCATTTGTGCCTCTAGCTCACTCCGCAGTGACATAATTTTTTCAAAAGTCTTTTTGCTATTCTCAGCTGTTTCTATCACCGCATCTAAGAAAAAAATCACCCAATGTACTAAGTCATTTGAATTCCTAACTTTTGTCAAAGCATCATAATAATCAGAGCGGTTTTTTTCTAGGTAATCAGAAAGGTATAAAGAAGGCTTCGCCAAGATCTTTCGATTAATTAAAAATAACGTAATCAAAAGTCGTCCAATACGGCCATTGCCATCTAAAAACGGATGTATTGTTTCAAACTGATAGTGGCTAATTGCGATTCTAATTAATTCCGGTACATTAATTGATTCGTTATGCCATAGTTTTTCAAGGTCACTCATCATTTCAGGTAGGTTGTCATGATGAGGAGGAACAAAAACCGCATCACCTAGGCTCGTCCCTCCAATCCAGTTTTGAGAAATACGGAATTCTCCCGGAGTCTTATGCTCGCCTCGAACCCCTTGCATCAAGATTTTATGTGTGCTTTTCAGCAAACGAACGGAAAGAGGAAGGGTTCTAAGCTCATGAATAGACTCACTCATTGCCTGAACATAATTTCGAACCTCTTGCCAATCATCTCGCTTCTCAGGATCAATTTGAGAAATATCCAAAATCACATCATCTATATGAGTTTGTGTTCCTTCAATCTTGCTGGACTGACTCGCCTCTTTAAGAACGTGCATATAGATGAATAAATCTATATCTGGAACGATTAATGAAAACGCATTTAACTCAGCAAGGGCTCGCGAAGCCTTTTCAAGTCGAGTATTTATTTTTGGGCTGTCCCAGTTCCATTGTAAATTAACGATATTTGGCTCGAAGCTAGAGTATTCAAATTGCTGCTTTAAATTTCCAGCGACAAATTCTTCCATTTTCATATTCTTACTCATATATATAAATCCGAAATCATCATGGATAATTAGTAAATCTGAATACTCGCTAAGAGGCAAAAAGAGTTGTTTAAAATAAGCTACAAAGAAGAAAAAACCAACAATTATTTTTCCATCTAAGTCACTAGTTAGGCATGATTACCCTATAAACAATCAAAAAGTTGATTAGCCTAAACCTTATATGAACTTATGAGTATTTTAAGCGCGTCATCTTCCCACTCCGAGAAACTGGGGGAGTATCACACCTTAATTTACGGCGAGCGTTAACGAGTCCTGCCGTATTGCTTTGTTAGGCATAATCAGCTCAACATCCGGTAGATTATTAGCAACATCTTGAACCGTACTATATTTTTTTAGTGCATGAATCACAACGGGTAATGGTTCTGCCCAGATTTCAGGTAAATCGGCTTCGCCTTTCGTAACTATAGGAAACGCCAACTTTTCAATTGGAGGGCAGAACTCCGCCGACACTCCTTGCTTGTTGCCTCTAGCATCTATGCGATACCAACCAAAAGGTTTGAGGTAAACAGCATTTAGACCATGCAAGCAAAATAAAGAATCATCAGTAATAGTTAAGCGTTGGTAACACAAACCTGCGGGAATATTATTTGCACGAAGAAGTGCCGCAAGTAAATGGCTTTTTGCATAGCAATAACCAGTGCCATGATGAAGCACATCTGACGCTTTATACGTTACAGGATTTAATTTGTAATCCAAACTATGCTTGATTTTATCTCGAACAAATTCGAAGCACTTTCGGGCAGTTTCCTCGGATGAAGAGGATCCATCTGCAAGCATTTTTGCTTGAGTCAATACAACTGGATTATCCCAGTCGATAAATTCAGTAGCTGCTAAGTATTTATTCATATGCTTAACTCTAATAAAAAAGAGGGGCCAGTAGGAATATTAATTAACCAATCAGTCTGAAGATCAAAAAATATTCTTACTGACCCCCTTTTTTTGATAACCTTCATTTGACATTTTTATATCTCCTATAAATGAAATTTAGATTGCGATGAATAACACTGCGTCTCGGCATATAGCGCCCTTACTGCCACAATTTGAAATACAACTCATAGCTTATCAAGATAAGAAAACTCCGGGCTTGAATAGAACTCATCGATCCCTTCTTTTAGGACTGCCGCATAACCAGCCGCTAGCGCCTCATTTGATGATGCAAAAAAATCTGTCCAGGTCGTAAATTGGCCGTGCTTGCCGTTAATACTTAATTCCCAACTGCTTTCTTCTATTAACGTAGCAATAACGGTGACCTTCTTACCGTCTTTTACAATATCTTTAACTACACACTCTTCTTGAAAATCTTCCATGATTTACTCCTACTGTGGTTTTTGAATTACTTCCTTCTATAACAGTCTGCTTATAAGGAACGCGTCCTCATCGCAATTATTTTCCAGTTTTCGGATCAATATAAAAGACCCTCTATTTTCTTTGAAAATAACTAAAGAAAAACAGACAGCTTAGCTTGGGATAAGTTGCGAACGTTGACGAGCAATTTGTGGGGGATGCTTTTGTCTGAGGGGAATTGTGCAATCCATAATGTCGAAACAGGGATCGCATCAAGTATTTTTTAGTTGGTCATGATGGCGCTAAGGAAATATAACGCCCTTAGCAGGCGCCGCGCTTTTGCAGTCGCTTATCTAAACGGGTTAACTTTGCAGACCTTCACGGATTACTTCTGGATGACGAAAAGCAATTTGAATTAATGCTTTAGCTGCACCTGACGGTTCCCGGCGACCCTGCTCCCACTCTTGGAGAGTTCGTGGCGATATCTGTAAGGCTTGCGCAAATAATATTTGCGACAGACCCGTTTTAAGCCTTGCTGCTGCAACTTCGTTTCCTGCAATCTGCGTTACTCGAGCAGCCTTACCAGCCCGCATTTCTTTAACAGACTGCAACAGTTTGTCGCCTAGCTCTTCGCCTGTTAGCTCTTTATTTTTTTTACTCATGTTCGATAACCTCTCGAATTGCTTTCAAAGTATGTGCAGGGATGCTGCCTTTTACGCTCTTGCTATATATAACTAAAAGCCATATCTCTCCGTTTGCAAAGCGATTATAGTGAATGATTCTTGCTCCTCCCCTTTTACCGGTACCAGGCATAGACCAACGCACTTTACGACAACCGCCACTACCCGAGACAACATCACCCCTTTCTGGATTAGAGGCAAGCCAGGCACAAAATGCGCCACGCTCCTCCTCTGACCAGATCTTACGGGCATCCTCTTGGAAGGTAGGAGTTTCAACGATTGTGTACATAAATGAAGAGTACGTCAATGACGGAGTTTCGGCAAGTTATTTTTAAGATTAATGCCAAGTGAAAATGACACTATCAAAATTGTCAGCCTGCTACCTGCAACAACAGCGGTTAACACAGAAAGGCGCACTTATTCGGAAGGGGAAGTTGCTTTAAGGATTACCAGTGTAATCCTTTAGAAACATGCTAATTATTTATCTCTTAGCTGTCGGCTCACTGACTGCCTGTTCAGGCGTATTCCAAGGCGCCACTTTTATCAGTAGAATCATTCCCGGAATAGCTAATGCGGTGCACAATAAAAAGAATTGCTCCCAACCAATGCGGTCGACAATTACGCCCGTTAACGCATTAGCAAAGGTACGCGGTAAAGCCGTTATTGCGGTAAGCAAAGCAAACTGTGTGGCGGCAAACTGAATACTTGTCTCACGCGCTATATAAGCGGTAAAACCCGCTGTGCCCAACCCTACCCCAAGGTACTCAAAACTAATAACTAACGCGAGCAAGCCTTTATCTGGCCCTGACTGAGCCAATATCCAAAAGCCTAGAATGCTGACCACTTGCACCACACCAAATAACCATAGGCATTTATTAATGCCCAGTCGCGCCATAACTGGAATAGCAATAAACCCACCGGCAATGGCAGACCAAAGCGCTGCCGTCTTAGCAATAACACCTATCTCGCTTTTACTAAAACCTAAATCATAATAAAACGGATAAGATAAAGCGGTCGCCATACTGTCACCCAGCTTATACAGCAACATAAAGGCTAAAACCGTTAGCGCCGACGTTAAGCCTCGACGACCAATAAACTCTTTAAAGGGATCAATGGCGGCTTCTCGGATGGTCCGCGGGCTACCTAACGGTCGCGTTAATTCATTAACACTTAAGGTTAAGGCAACGCCAACTAACATAAAGCCAGCAACAATCACAAACACCCACGACCAAGGAATAATGTCGGATAAAATCGGCGCCATTGCTCCCGGCACTAAACCGGCGATACGATAAGCCTGTATATGCAGTGTATTGCCCGTCCCTAGCTGGCTTTCATCCAGCAACTCACGACGGTAAGCATCCAGCACAATATCTTGGCTGGCACTAAAAAATGCGATAGCAGCCGCAAGGTAAGCAATGGTCCAAATGGATTTTTGCGGATCTAAAAAACCAATACTCGCAATCGCTATCAATAGGAATAACTGCGTGAGCAGCATCCAACCGCGACGATGGCCCAGCATCGGCAATGAAAACCGATCCATGAGTGGCGACCAAATAAACTTCCAGGTATAAGGTACGCCCACTAAAGCAAAGAAACCTATCTCAGCTAAACCGACACCTTGATCACGCAACCATAACGGTAGTAGCTGATAAATAACGTAAAGCGGTAACCCAGAAGAGAAGCCCGTGAAGATACAAATTAACATACGACGCGTTAATAGCTGTTCTTTTAATGACGGACTGGACGATGCGGGTAATGGACTCATTGACAATAACTTCTCTTAGGTTAACTATTTTTGCAATGGACCACTATGAAAACGAAATTCATTCACGGGTTCTAAAATAAGCTGTGCTTCTTTTTCAGCGAAAAAAGCAACGCGTTCAGCAATATCTTGCTCGGCATAGCCTTGGGCTAATGTCAGATAATCTTGAAAATGTCTCGCCTCAGAACGCAGTAAGGAGGTATAAAAATGACTTAACTCGTCATCCAATAGTGGCGCTATCTTGGCAAAACGCTCACAAGAACGAGCTTCTATAAAGGCACCCACAATTAAGGTATCAACTAATTTATTGGGCTCGTGTGCTGTAACACCTTCTCGTAACGATACCGCATATCGCGAAGGCGTAACATGAATATATTCAATGTCACGCTTCTCCATAATCGCTAACACTTGCTCAAAGTGGCGAAGCTCTTCGCGAGCTAAGCGTGATAATTTATGCAGTAATTCAGGTCTATCAAAATAACGGTAGAGCATTGTCATGGCGGTTGATGCCGCTTTCTTTTCACAATTAGCATGATCAATTAACATAATCGTTTGATTCGCTAATGCTGCCTCTACCCAGCTATCGGGTGTCTCACACTGTAAAAAAGCTTGCACCGCTGAAATATCAACAGGCTGGGAAGTTTTTGTACTACTTGACTTGGCAACTGCAACAGACATTCAATAAGGCTCGGTTAAATAGGACCAATAAAAAAGGGTTAGACGCCAACATTCACACTTTAAGGCTCGCTAGAAGCACGATTAGCCCGCTTGCTATTCGCCACAATATAACGCTCATAGTGTGCCATCGACAATGAATGAAACTCCTCATCAATCTCTTGACGAATGTCGATTAATGTTTGGTGCTCAAACAAGCTGATCTTTGAAAACCCATATATTAGAGTGTCATCAATTTGGCCGGCACCCGCGCGAAGCAACTCAAATAACCAGCAATAAGGATTACGGTTTTTCTCATAAGGAATTTGCTGCGTTTGCAATTGCTTTTGCAATAACGGCTCATCTACTATCCGTAAACGCAAAGAAACAACCTGTGTTAATAGCTCATCTAAACGAATATCAATGGCTACTTTTTGATCATGCGTATAGCTATTCCAGAGAATGACCTCGTGATCAAATCGCTTGCAGCCGCGGCAAACCGAATCACCGATACCAGTTGAGCAAACGCCAATGCAAGGCGTACGAATACTATGGAAAAGTTTCATCTAACAATAACAAGCCTGTTTCTATTTCAGTTTCTATTTTTAGGATTAGCGGCACATTAATAGCGCTCGAGCACTTTTACAGCCCGCTAAAAAATCAAGCTCTATCGTAGAGCGAGGCCGCTGGGATCTCAAGTAAAAAGAGCCATTTGGACAAATATTTGAGGTATTTAAGCTGGCTCATTGGCCGAGGGCAATACTGATAGTAAGAATATAGCTTGGAGGCCGGACTAACCGGCGCGGGCAAGCAGCTTAGTCGCTACCCTACCCGCACGCTTTTATTGAATGAATACTGACGCGCTGCACGCTCAACAGTCAAGCATCGGTAATCTGTGCTTACTTAATAATGGTTCTATAACAGTTGCGACCCGAACTTTTTGCCATAGCGCAGGCCTGATCTGCTCTATGCCTTGCCGTGACAATAGTGTCGCCATCAGCAAGCAGTGTTGCACCCAAGCTAATAGTGATAGTGACCGGTTTTTTCGCAAAGCGTAAAGGACAAGATTGTACCGCTATGCGTAATTTCTCCAAGGCTTGCTGACCTGCCTGCAAACTTGTTTCTGGCAATAGAATGGTAAATTGCGCCCCCGAAAACCGTGCAATAAAATCGGTTTTACGTAACTGCTGCAGCATGGTTTTGCCAATAATCTTTAACATCCGATCACCCGCTTCGTGACCAAACTCTTCATTGGTGCGCTTAAAAAAATCAACATCGGCAACTGCCAACACTAAAGGTCGCTGATAACGCTGCCAGCGATCATATTCTTGCTGCACGCGTATATTATAGGCTTCACGGTTAGGTAAGTCGGTTAAGGTATCACGCAGTAATTTATCGCGCTGTTTCTGCAGGCTTTCGCTGGCCTCTTGGACATCACTGTCCATGTCCTCAACACGCGTCGTCATCTCTAACAATTGCTGAGCCATTAATGCCTGCTGCTCACTTTGATTCGACTGAAACTGCTCTAACGATGTAACAATGGTCTGCAGCTTATCACTAACGCTGTCCTTAAGTGCTACAACGCCCTCTAAATCTTGTGTTGTATCATCGCCTTCAAAACGAGAAACAATATCGCTGACATGGCTATCAAGCTCATCGCTTAAATCTTGTGTTTGCCCGGTGCTAATTAACTGACTATGGTCAACAAAACTAATAAACGAGCCTATTTCTAATAGTTGCTTATTTAATCCCTGTAAAAACTGCTCAAACTGGCGTTGATCTCGACCGAGAGCGGCAACCACAACAGTCACTACTTTATCTAATGCTGGAATAAAGTCTGGCCATTCCAAACCATTTTGTAAGTCTTTATAGAGTTGATTAGCAAAATGCTGAGCATCGGCAGGCACATCAATTTCGGCCAACAAGCCCAGTAGCACAGCAACCACTTCTACTCTTACCGCCTCATAACTATCGGCATTGTCATCTTGCTCGATAACCGCTTGAGGTTGATTGGCAATAACATTTTTGGTCGCCGCTGATGACGCTAAATTTTTCTTAGCACTATCGACTTTAGATACATTGTCAGCCGTCGCAACAGTTTCCGCCCCCATTAAACGACGGCGCAAATCTAACAGCAACGCGGACAACAAGGCTTTTTTAACCGGAGGGGCTTTAGGTAATGTCACTAGAGGTTCAAGCGACTGCAATGCCGTACTTTGCGCAGCGACAACTTTTTCTAGCCAAAGCTCAATATCAAAGGGCTCAGCTAAACGGTTAGCAGACTTTTTAAGCTCTTTGCCTAGCTTGTTAATGGCTAGTGCGGAGGGTCTATCAATTTTAACCGTTTGCAACTGCTCAAGCAGCGTTGCTAACGATTCCGTCGCTTGATTGCCTCGCTTAATGCGCGTGTTATCCATGGCATGAATGCCGGTTTCTAAGGCATCTATCTGAGCCGCCAAGCTAACACCGGTTTTATCATTTAATGACTGCCTAACGCCTTCAAGTGCCGCATCTAAGGTTGCATCTTGTCCTTGCGCAGCAATACTGATTTTCGCCACACCACGGTGCAACTCATCAATTTTTTTCTGCCATTCAAGCCCCACTAACTCTTGCTCTTTTATTAGCTCAAGGTACTTTAGCTTCCAAGGACTACCTGTTTCAATATCACTCACTATTATTTCTCTGACGCTGGGGTGGTGGCGCACCAATATGCGCTTCATTCCTGGCCTTTGCTAAATCCATTTGTTTTTGACGCTCAGCAAAACGTTGTTTTTGGTCATCACTCAAACTGTTATAACACAAAGGGCAGCAAACCCCTTTTTGATAATGCTCACTTTCTTTTTGTTCTGCAGTTATAGGGTGGCGACAGCCATGGCACTGATCATAGGAACCAACATTTAAATCATGATCAACAGCTACGCGATTATCAAATACAAAACACTCACCCTGCCATAAACTTTCTTCTTTAGGTGTTTCTTCTAGGTATTTAAGTATACCGCCTTTTAAATGATAAACTTCTTCAAAGCCTTGATCTAACAGATAAGCTGTGGATTTTTCGCAACGAATGCCACCGGTACAAAACATCGCCACTTTTTTTTGTTTGTTTGGGTTAAGGTTTTTTTCGACAAACTCGGGAATTTCACGAAAGGTCGTTGTCTGCGGATTAATCGCGCCTTTAAAAGAGCCTATATCGCATTCGTAATCATTACGAGTATCGATAACGGTGACTTCAGGATCACTGATTAAATCATTCCAATCTTTGGGTTCTACGTAATGCCCCACTAAGCTATTAGGGTCAATTCCACCAATGCCCATGGTGACAATTTCTTTTTTGAGCTTCACCTTCATACGATAAAAGGGAATGCGCTCATCTAAAGATTCTTTATGGTCAATATCCGCTAAACGACTATCACTTTTCAAATAGGCCAATACACTGTCTATGGTCTCGCGACTGCCGGCGATAGTGCCATTAATACCCTCTTCGGCTAACAGCAAGGTTCCTTTGGCGCCAGCCGAAATACAGGCATCCAGCAAAGGCTCACGTAATGCGTGATAATCAGGTAAGGCTACAAATTTGTATAGGGCTGCAACAATGGTCGCTGTGTTGTCGGAACTATCATCCACGTCAGTCATTCTCACTTAGTCGCTTTGTCATGCTTGCTTCCGCCAAGGCACTGCGGTGAATCGGGTGAAGATGGCTGCGCTGACCACTCCTCGTGGGTATAGGTGTGAATAGCTAAAGCGTGTACATCGCCCGCTAACTCATCAACTAGGGTCTTGTAGATCAGTTGATGTCTCGCCACCGAGCGCTGGTTATTAAACGCGTCAGCAACAATCACGATTTTAAAATGCGTTTCGGCATCACGTGGGCCTGAATGCTTGTGACTTTCATTGACCACATCAAGATGGCTTGGCGATAACGCCGCAGTTAATTTACTGATGATAATCGATTGAGTATGCACAAGGCGGTTCCGTTGTATAAAAGTGAATGGATAACAGTAAGTCGATTTGGGCTAATTATAAACCGCTGAAGCGTATGGATGCTAACAACAATAGGCGCAAGAATGCTCACAATCGCATTTTGCAATTATATTGAATATTCGGATTTAACGACATAAAAAATAAAGCGGAGGATCAAGCAAACTACAAGTCAAACTGCAAATCAAACAATAAAGAGACATGAGTAATTTTTGTACAAGCTAAAAGACAGTACAGGTTAACCTTAATTAAACCAATATTTAGCTAAGCTCACTTATCTAGATACACTTATCTAAACACAGGAGTGAAAGCACGCTTAATAGAAGACCATATAAACAGACAAGCCAGGATTGTTTGGCTTTAATATGACTTTTGATGAATGAAGCTTGGCAACCGCCGCTACAAGACTTAAGCCAAGACCATTACCCGGCTGTGCACTGCGACTGCGCTCTTCGCGATAAAAGCGTCTAAACACTTTTTCATGATTTTTTTCGGCTATACCACAGCCATTATCAGCTACGGTTAAAACCGCTAACGGAGTCGATGGACACTCATCCTTATTGAAAACTAGACCATGTTTTTTTTGTGACAACGCAATAACAATATGGCCATTCTCAGGGGTATATTTAACCGCATTATCCAAAAGATTAGCAAAGGCTTGAACCAATAAATTACGATCGGCCATCATGCCTACTTTTTCAATACGCACATCAAAGGTAATCGATTTTTCAGAAGCCACCGGCTCATAAAGTTCTATAACGTCTTCGAGTAATTGATCTAATTCAACCGCCGTTTTTTCAGTGCCACTCTCGCCCAGTTCAACACGAGCAATACGCTGCAGGGCATTAAATGTGCCCAGCATATTATCGGCTTCGGCAATTAACTGCTGCACAATATCGAGGTCGTCATCATCACAATTTTTTTCGAAGGTGACTAAATTATTACGCATGCGAGTTAACGGCGTTCTTAAATCGTGGGCAATATTATCAGAGACTTGTTTCACGCCATCCATTAGATACTGAATACGATCAAGCATCATATTTAAATGCAACGCTAATTGCTGCAAATCACCACTGGATTTACTCCCAGACTTACTAATGATTAAACGTTCAGAAAGGTTGCCATCCATGATTTTTTTAATACTTTTATTAATTCTATCGACATGACGCTGAAAGTCCCAGGTCATAAAAAACACGGCGAAAGTACCCATCAATATCGTGGTAATAAACATTGAGAATAAAACACCGATAAAGAAACGGGTATAAGCAAAAACAGCTAAGCGACTTCTGGCAGCCAATAGCTGATGACCATCCGCCAATGTTACGCTGCGTGCTATATGGCGGATATCAGTATCGCCTTCTAATACAGCTAATTCAAAGCCAAGCCAATCGCGATACTCTGTAAACTGCGGCCAATCTTCTAAGCTACCTGCTAGTTTATTATACTTACTGTCCACGACCATATAGTCATACTGAACTGAGCTGAACTCGTCTGCACGCTGCTCTATAAAACCATCGACTGCATCAATACCGCCAGCCTCATAGACTGCAACAAATTCAGTTAGCTCATCAGCAAAACCTTGATCAACACCTTTGAAATAATGATAGGAAAAGAGGCTATAGATTATCAGCAGCAAAAACATGGAACTTAAAACACTAAACAGCGTGGACCGCATCGCATAGCGAAAGATGTAGCTGCTGAGTACTTTACTTACAATCATGCATTTATCCGAAAGCTAGCTAAAATATTAGCCATGCAAACTTTCCATAAAAAAAAATAAAAACTTTTTAGCTAAGCGTCTTTAAGCTAAAAAACTTTAAGAGGGTGTATTTAACACATAGCCTGAACCACGAACCGTTTGCAGTAATGGCCTATCAAAATCTTTATCTATTTTTTGTCGCAGACGACTTACATGTACGTCTATAACATTGGTTTGTGGATCAAAATGATAATCCCAAACGTTTTCAAGCAGCATGGTGCGAGTGACAATTTGTCCCGCATTGCGCATCAAGTACTCTAACAAGCGAAATTCTCGCGGCTGTAAAGAGAGCTTTTGACCGGCTCTTTGTACTTCATGGGCTAATAAATCGAGTTCTAAATCTGCCACTTTTAAACGAGTAACCGGCGAATCAATATCACGACGCCTCACTAACACTTCAATCCGCGTATACAACTCTTCAAAATCAAACGGCTTGGCTAAATAGTCATCAGCACCCACTTTTAGGCCATCGATACGATCGCTTACTTCACCAAGGGCACTTAATATTAGAATGGGGGTAGTATCACCTTCGCCGCGTAAGGCTTTAACGATAGAAATACCATCGAGCTCGGGAAGCATGCGATCAATAATAATGGCATCGTAAGCTTCATCTTTTGCTAAACCCAGCCCATCCGTACCCGTGGCTGCATGCGTAATAACCTGACCTTTACCGATAAATCCTTTTTCAACAAATTCAGCGACACTTTGATCATCTTCAATTAACAATATATGCATAAAAATACTTTAATCCTTGAAACACTCTAATTTGAGTTCACTACGCTACTATTTGAGTTCACTACCCTACTAACAGCAGTTCGTAGAAAAATTAAGACCCAATATGAAAAATGAAAATAAAAGCTATATTTATCAATAATATAGAATTAGAACCTTGATAATTTAATTAGCTTTCTTGAATAACTTACTAAACCGTTTCCAATATTAGCATTCACTTAGTCTATAGTTAATTAACAAGGCGTTAATTGTTGGTTACAAATCGAACAAAATAAGGTCTAATGGGTCATAACTAACACGAACCGCAAAAATTATAACTAATAACAAAAGCGATATTCAAAGTGTGGGGGTACTCAGTCTATGTGGAGATTGAATCTTACTAACAGTTTAGCGGCTCAGCGGTCTTTGCATGCGCTTGCGCAGCAAGCTGCATCCATGTTTTTTACGCCATTACTAATGCGCGCCCCATTAATCCGCTTATCATTCATTTCTTTACCGCGTTTATTCTTCACCTTATTGTTAGCCACTGCAGCCACTGTAGTCCCTGTGGTCGCTGTCAATGCAGCAACTGAACAACTGACCTATCACTCGCTCGATACCTATCCAGGCCATTTAAACGATACTGCAGGCAGCGGCTATTTGATACCACAAATGTCGCTGATACAATTTTCAACGATATTTATAAAACAATCCGAAAAGCCCGCAGACGAGCTACCTCGCCGCAAAGTGTCTACTCAAACAGAAGCCTATAACAGATCTATTGAGTTACTAGTCTCAACAGGCGAATTTGTGACGCCACGCGCAACCATTAACTTGTTAAACCCCAATGCGTCTCATGGTTACTCTCAAGACTCTACAGAGCCTTATCGCTCTGGAGGTTCAGCATTAGGCGAAGTATTACGAATGGGATTGAAATCTTGGTGGAATAACAATGAAGGTTCACAACTTCATGCTATTAGCGCAGTGGCACCCGAGTCGGTTCGCACCGGTAAAGTAGCCGGCAAAGCTAAATTTGATTGGGACTACTCGTTAAAATTTTCTTATGATGACGTTAAGCTGAAATTCGAAAAAGCCTTTTAATAGCAATCGATGAAATAGCGCGACACTTCTGCTCTACCCTCCTTCTTTCTAGTTGCTGCCGACGTATCTCGTCAACGCCCATAACAGCCCATAATAAACACACCACCTACACAGCCTCGTCCGCGCAAGGTACAATTGCATTTATACTGCAAGCTTATTAACAACAACCCTAACAAGATAAAACTTATGCCCACCAATGATCAACTCACTGACGCTGTAATAGCACCACTAGGTCGCCGACTAATGGCAATGCTTTACGATATTTTTTTACTCATGGCCATTCTGCTTTGCACCAGTGCTGTTTATACCGTTATTGCAGTATCAATTACCGGAGACTTTGCACAACATGGTAATGTCCAAACCGATGAAACACTGCATGAGCTAAACCCCACCGAATTAGGCTGGCCAATTTTGCCAGTTTTGGCTTCCGTCTATATTGGCTTCTTTGTTTATTTTTGGCGAAATACAGGGCAAACCTTGGGCATGCTTGTCTGGAAACTGAAACTAGTCTCCAATGATCAAACGCCTATCACTTATGGGCAAGCATTAGTCAGAGTCATAGCCGCAATACCGTCAGTGGCCTTGTTCGGGCTAGGCTATATTGGATTGTTGTTTGGCAGTAAAAAACAGACTTGGCATGACCGCATATCAAAAACAACGGTTATTCGCTTAGCCAAAAAATAATAGCTGACATCAAAGAAAAAAGGATACAACGATAGAAAGATAAAAAAATAAAAAAATAAAAAGACAAGCAAATTATCGCGTTCGATATAGCAATATAGAACCAACAGCAGCACAAATTAATATCGGCAGTAGCACCGCATAAAAAGGTGAAAAACCATAAATAAGACTGCTAGGGCCTAATAAGTTTTGAGTGAACTGAAACGTAATACCGACAACCACACCAATAAAAACGCGATAGCCCATTGTCGAAGATCGCAGCGGGCCAAAAACAAAAGATAACGCCACTAAGACTAAACTGATAATCATCAGTGGATGCAAACACTTCTGCCAGAAAGCCAAACGATAAGCACCACTATCGAGCTCTTGCTCATCTAAATAATTAGCATAATCATACAAACCCGTCGGCGATAGATCTTCAGCTGCCAGCGAAAGATAGCCGAGCATTTTCGGGGAGAGTTGCGTATTCCATTGCAGCGTTGTGAATTGACTGCTATCAATCGTATCAGAATGAAAAACACTTCGCTGTACACCTTCCATTAACCAGCCACGCCTCTGGTAACTGGCGCGCCTAGCAAATGACGAACTCAGTAAATCACCTTGTGCATCAAATTCAAAGGTGGTGACACCGTATAAAACACCACCAGGCTGAACCACATTAAAGTGCATAAACGTATCACCCTCACGGTGCCATAAACCACCACCGGCGACTAATGAGCGATCCGTTCCTGAGATAGAAAAATCTTTATGACTCTTGGCCCATTGATCAGTAAAGGGTGAGACATACTCACTAATTAACATCGATAATAAAATCAACCACAAGGTCGGCTTAACAGCCATCCAAATTAAGCGACTCAGTGATACGCCGCTGGCACGTATCACGGTAATCTCACTACTACTCGACAGCATACCCATTGCCACTAAGCAGCCGACCAATGCGGATAAAGGAATGTACTCGTTAATACGACCCGGAATCGTTAATCCCACATAAATAAGCGATTGCCAAAAAGTGTAGTTGCCACGAACATCATCTAGCTGATCAATAATGGCCGACACCACATCAAGACCAACAATAAGCAGCAGTACCAACAAAATAGCACCAATAACATTAATGCCTATATAAGAGCTCAGTTTATTCATAACTTAACTTATTCATAACTTAACTTATTCATAACTTAAATAGCCGCTCTAGATTTTCGAGCAGCTAATAGACGCTTAAAATCATCTTCAAGTAATAACATTAATGCGCCAATAAAAAACAAACCATGAACCAGCCATATCATTAGCGGCGGCTGCGTTTCCATTTCAATTTTATTTCTGACACCGGTAATGGCGACAATATATAAAAGATAAATTAATACCGCAGGTAACATTTTAATATAGCGGCCACTGCGTTGATTCGTTTTGCTTAAAGCCAACGCCAACAATGCAACCACAAGCACAACCACTGGCAGAGAAAAACGCCAATGAAGTGCTGCAATATCACTGGGTTTATCAGACATAAATAATGCCCTTGTTGTTTTAGCATCACCCTCTAACTGCAACTTTTCAACACGTCGACGCTCAACGACTTTTTGAGAGTAGGATGCGAACTCCGTGATTTGATAATCACGCTTACCGACAAAACCATCGTAAACTGAGCCATTGTCTAACGTTAAATATTGACCGCCGCCTAAATCAGCATTATCAGAGATTCGTCCTGAATCGGCGCGAATAACGATCACACTGCCATCACGTCGGTGTTCGACCATCCAAACGTCATTAACCGCATCACTATTAGGATCAAATTTTTCGGCGTAAATAACGCGCTGACCATCGCTGGTTTCTTGAAACTTCCCCTCTTGTAATATCGCTAGGCTATTGGTGTTAGCCGGATTTTGTAGAATAGACTGTACTTTGTTTAAACTGGAGGGTGCACCAAATAATGTGAGATAAGCGACCAACATACTCATTAATATGGCCGGTATAGCAGTAATCGTCACCAAGCGTTTTTTACCTGTTCCGCAGGCATTCATAACAATCATTTCGTTATCAACATACAAACGACCATAGGCAAGTAAAACGCCAATAAAAAAACCTAAGGGTAAAATTAATGGCAGGAAATCGGGAATACGAAAAAGGATGACCCAGAACACGACATCAGAAGACAGATGACCGCTACTCGATTGCGCAAGGTATTTAGCTAATCGGCCACTGGTGACAATCAATAACAAAATAACTGTTACTGCGGCTGTCGCCTGTGAAACTTCCTTGATTAGATAGCGAAATAAAATCATGACAAACTATAAGCGTCTCAATAATGAAAAAATAAAAGCAAATACAATAAAAGTAAATACAATAAAAATAAGATAACAGTAATAAGATTTTTTTTAAGCACAAAAAATCGTCATTTATCACTAATAAGCAGGTTAAACACAACAATATAAATCTAACACTTAACATAAGCCCTGAACGAATCGCAATCAAAAAGAATACAAAACATTCAAATCTAACGATTTATAACCGCTCACTGATGATAGATAAGTAACTAATCCACATTTTACCGCACTAAAGTGGCGCTTTATCCTTTTACTGCTAAAGTTAAATTAATAGTGAATGCAGTATTTTGATTATCGCTATTAACTCCAGGTCTACATAACCTCTTCAAAAGGCGTCCAATTGGACGCCTTTTTTTTATCTTTAAACCCCTGCAGCAACCCATATCACAATCAAAAAACCGTTAAGCGCTGACTATTTGAATTAACACCCATGGTGCCGTCACAACCGCCCACATCAGCTGATCACATTGCTGCCACTGCGCCGCTTGCTGATCATTGACAGATGATAGCTGCTGCAGTTCAAGCCATTTACTGACTTGCTCAGTATCATCGGCAGATACCGCAGCAGCAACCTCAACTAAATTCAGCTTAGCATCGACAAACAATACCTTGCCCGCGGCAAAAAATCGTGCCAACTCGCTCCAAGCTAATTGCGCTGTCTGACCATGCATATCGGTTATATTTTCTTGATCTGGCATATTGCCTGGCCTCATTGATTGCGTCTTAGATTGCGTCTTAGATTACTTCATCGATTGCTTTAGTGCATCAAGCTAGCGGGGCAAACCCGCCAATTAAAATCGATTAGCGCACACTATAAATTTTACTGGCTCGCTATTCACCTAATATTGACGACAAATATTGACGGAAAACAGTGATACCTCACTCAAAACCGCTCGCTAAACCTCACCCAGTTCACCGTTTTAACAGCGCGCTATGCCACTCAAAATCTCCCCGACATACACTAGTCTCATTAACGTAAAAGTCATTGAAAATAATCTGCCCAGCCAAAGATTGACAGCAAAATATGACCCATAGAGATATTGATAACGCTATGAATAAAACGCTATACAACACAATGGATAGAACTATGAATCCTTTAAAAGCATGTGCCGCCGCACTCTTAACCTTTAGTTTGTTAGGCTGTGGAGGCTCAGGTGATGATGCCGCTGAAACTAACATAGATAACAATGAAACCGCCATTGCTGTTAATGGCGCAGGCGTCAAAGGACCACTCATCAACGCCAATGTCACCGCCTATGAAATTGATACTACACAAGCTGACCTTAAGGGTGACATAGTCGCTCGCGGCAGCTCAGATACCAATGCTAATTTGCAGCTGGCTATTCCTGAAAGCCTTTCTAGTAATGGGCCCTTCTTAATTGAATACACAGATGGCACTGAAATCAATGGTCAAATACCTGTTATAGAATCATTGAGCACAATCATCACCAGCCAACAATTACTCGCTGGTACCGCCGTTTATGCAACGCCTTTAAGCTCCTTTGCTATTGAACACGCCAAACAAATTGCCGATAGCCTTGAGAATAACGCCGACCCATTAACCGTTGGTTTATCGGGCAACAATAATGGCAGCATTAGCATCGCCGAATTCTTAGCCGCATTAGAAACCACATCCACACATATTAAAGCAACACTTGGGCTTGGTTTATTAACCGAAGACATTAACCTATTTACGACTTCACCACTGATTAATGCCGATACGGATGCTGAAGACACATTGGCCATAAGAACAACTAATGAAGTTTTTGCCGCGATTGTGAGTATTTTAAAAGACGAAATCGTTGATGATGGCTTAACCGCCAGCGGTATAACGCTTGTTGCAGCATTGGCCAATGACTTCGCCGATGGCAGCTTTGATAAACAAAATGCCGGCAATGCTATTACAGCATTGAATACTATCGATGATATTGCCGCCGTGCTGACTCAGAATCCAGCCTTGCTGGACGTTCCGAATAGCGACAAGAGCATAGGTCAAATTAATGAAATATTGGCTGAAGAAACAGCAACACTGGCACCTGAATTACCTGCCGTTTCGCTACAAACACCAGAAATAGCATTACCCTTGGCCTCTATCTATAGCGAAGAAAATCCGGAGCCAACACCACCCAATAACACGCCCTCAACGCCAGCGGTAATCTTTAGCACCGCGACATTACAAACGGCGGCTGTTGAAGGCGATAGTATTAGCGTAGAACTGATTGCCAGCGACGATGACAATAATATTGCCTACTGCGATTTAAGTATTAATGATGTATTTGTTCGACGCGACAGCAGCGCCCCTTATCAATATGGCATTAACTCTGGCTTTAATGATAGCGGCCTCAACAATCTCTCGGCAGGCAGTCATACTTTAACCGCTGAATGCGTAGACACAACCGACTTAAGCGCATCCAGCATCGCCAGTATTGATATTGCATCAACACCTAATGAAGGTGGTGGCGAAGCTGTTTTACGTGATGTCGCTTTAAACTGGGGCACCCCAACCACACGAACAGATGGTAGCCCCCTAGCGATTAATGAAATTGATCACTATGAAATTTATTATTCTTCGACCAGTGAAGGCAGTAACAGTGAAAACACAGTGTCAGTGGCTGCAACTAACAGTAACAATCAACTGGTCAATGACTATGAAATAAATGCATTACCCATTGGCGAGTACTATTTTTCAATCGCCACCGTTGACACTGCCGGTATCGCAAGTGAGTTTATTAACCCCGTTGCGCTAACTATCCAGTAAAACACTTACTTTTAACGTTTGCGCTGAAAGTAATTTGGCACATCAGTTGAGCCTAAAAGATAACGTCGCAATAAATCTAACGCTAACGCACTCACCATGGTTTGAAACATTTTACGGCCAACAGGATAATGAAAGAGATGGGCATTAATACTACCCATCCCGCCCCATGCTACCCATACTGAACCAACAGGCTTATCGTCGGTTCCGCCATCAGGGCCAGCAATACCCGTTACTGCAATAACACAATGAGCAGCAGAACGTTCTAGTGCACCCTCGGCCATGGCTCTAGCAACCGGCTCGCTCACGGCACCATGTGTTTCAATTAAATCGGCATCAACACCAAGAACACTACTTTTAATAGCATTAGAATAAGACACGAAACCTGCGCCAAAAACCGATGAAGCACCACTAATTGCGGTAACGTTTGAAGCAATCATTCCGCCAGTACAAGACTCCGCTAGCGTTAACTGCTTATTCTGCTGTTGCAACAAGCCAATAACAATCGCACCTAATGTGTCATCATTTTCACCGACAATAAAGTCACCCACTACTTTTCTTAATTCCACTTCGCATTGATCTCGCAAAGGCAAATGGGCTTGATCTTCTATTTCTAGTTTAAGCTCTAACAGCGGAGCACCCGCACGAAAACCCACTACGACTTCACTCGGCCAATGAGGACATTGATCCGCAATTATTTGCTGCAGCGATGACTCGCCCATACCAAATAATTTTAAGCGCCGCACTAAACGTGCCGAAGCATCGGGAAAACTCACTTGTAGCTCAGACAATACAGAACCCTTTAACATAGCGGCTAATTCTGGCGGCACACCGGGAGTACACAGCAACAAACAGTCTCTATATCGCAACGCTATACCTACAGCACTACCCACAGGATTAGCCAATACAGTTGCGCTAGCCGGCAATAATGTTTGCTTGAGGTTGGCAGCATTGGCGGCAACACCCCGCCGCTCACACCATTCATTCACATGAGTGAGTGCTTGGGTATTTTCAACTAAGGGCTCACCAGTAAGAAGAGATAGCGCTTCTGACGTAAGATCATCTATCGTTGGGCCTAAGCCACCATTAATAATGATGGCAGGATACAGAGCCGCTAGCTTATCGAGCTCGGCAACAATTAAATCAATATCGTCACCCACTGTTACTTTATGCGCGACATCAAAGCCCTGCACAGCAAGCGATTGGGCAATCATAGCGGAGTTAGAATCAACCGTATCACCGGTCATTAATTCATTACCCGTTAACAACAATGCTATTTTCAAAAAAAACTCCAAATAATAAAAAACGAATGAAAAACGACTAACTAATAGCGATAACTAATAACGATAACTAATAACGATAACTAATAGCGACTAGACACCTGTGCTTGTAAGCCACCCACAATAAAATCAATTAAATTATCCGTACGCCAGCGCAATGATTTCGCATCCAAGTCAATCGATTGATTTCTACGTGCTTCATCCCACTCAGCAATGGCCGTCATAGATTGACGACCCATTAACTGTAATCGAAAGTGAATAACGGCCAGAGGTAACGGCTTTAATGCCTTAATCATTAATGATGTGAGCTCAAACATAGCACGGTTTCTTTCGCGATTTTTTTGAAACAAATCACGACCAGGTTGGTAGGCATAAAGCTGGGCTAACAGTGACACATAGCTCGTGTCCTCAACAGGCTTGAGAAGCTCTTCAGCAAAAGGCTCAACAAAGACCTCCGTTAGTCGCTTTACCGTAACCACATCACCACGATGCTGCAAAGCATCTAAACGCCTTAAACGCTCTTGATTAATCGGCGTTAAACGATAGTTTAATATCGCCTCGATTAAGCCATCTCGATTACCAAAATGGTATTGCAAAGCAGAAGGATTTTTTTGACCCGCTTCACGAGCAATCATACGAGTAGAAACCGCTTCCAAACCATGCTCAGCAAATAACCGCTCTGCGGTTTTAAGCAGCAATGCAGCCCCACTCTCCATCGATGAAAAAGGAATCTCAGCGAGTTGATCACTCATAAATCACCTCCAGTCAAAATTATTATTAACAGCGCACTTATCGGCATGCAGCTTACTCGCACAACTTTATAAAATGCTTAGTTTGTAAGCGCTTAAGACAATGCCATTCAAACCCATGGCATCAATGATAAACCAGATTAGAGTCATAACTGTTTATTCTATTGGGTATATTTAACGATACTCGCTTAAGCTGTGGCCGCCAAGGCTTTCTATCCTTGCTGTTCGCAATTAGCTTAAATACACTATATCCTCAAATAGTACCTTAGCGACTGAGCAGTCGCCAAAGAATAAGCCCAACGCTTAGCTATTTCCATTACTAGAACCAATGAGTTAATCATGAGTTTAAGCTTCTCACATATCTTTATTTTATTAGCCGGCTTCGCTGCGGCTATGTACTTCTTTTCTGAACTGCACGTTAGAGAAATTGCTTTAAATGCAGCCAGATCACACTCCGACGAACTCAATGTACAATTGCTAGACCAAAGCGTTGGCATCCATCGTGTTTGGTTGAAGCGTGATAGTGACAACCGGCTGCGTATTTGGCGTAACTATCAATTTGAATTCACGTCAACAGGCGATGAACGCTATAAAGGAAACGTTATCACCCTTGGCGAACAGGTCGAAACGGTTCAATTACAGGTTCACAGAGTACCTGTTATAAAAGAGCCCATTCACAAAGAATCCAGTAACAAAGACTACAACTCGTAACGATTATGACTGAAGTAACCATTAATAATAATCTTGAGGAAGTACTCAGCTACAAACTCATCCGAAGTCGCCGTCGCACCTTAGGTATTTCAGTTCGCCGTGGCATCGTTGAAGTTCGCGCGCCGCTCAAAGCACCCAAGTATTGGATTACTGATTGCCTTGAAGAAAAGCGATCGTGGATTAGCAAACAAGTCTCTTTGCAAAAACTGCAATTACAAGATATCTACCGAATTACTGATGGCGCGATACTGCCATTACTAGGCGACACACTCGCTATTCGTATCAGCAGTCATTCTCGCTTAAGCGGTAAAAAAGTTAAACGCGCCAGCATCAGCGTTGAAGACTCGATTTTATGGATTATTATCCCTCCGAGCATCATGACAGAAACCGCATTATCGGCAGAACAATTACAAGAAGAAAAAGCCACACAACTGTTTTTAAAATGGATAAAAACGGAAGCTGAAGGCTACATGTCAGAAGCAACCCATGCACTGGCTATGCAGATGAACCTAAACAAACTCAACAAAATTAGCTATAGGCGCACCGCTAGCAAATGGGGTCACTGCACCAGTGAAGGTAACATACAGTACAACCCACTATTAATGCTGGCACCGCAGTTTGTTGTTGATTACATTATTGCTCATGAGGTTTGCCATTTGCGCCATGCCAATCACTCTAAGCAATTTTGGCATTTAGTTGATAGCGTTTACCCGCAAAGGAATCATGCTGAAAATTGGCTTAAGCAACACGGACATCGCCTAGCTATCGTTTAGCTATCGTTTATCTGTTTATCTAGCCACCCGCCAACAACTTTTTTTTCTGTTTAAGAAAATCAGCCAAATCATTAAGCACATCACTGCTCTCAGGTTTACTGATTAAAAGCGAATCGATATTTTCTAACTCTTTATCTAATCGACTCATATCATCTAAGCTGCCTGACTCACTCGACAAACATTTATCGCGACAGAAATGCAGCCATTCTTCGCGTTCATCGGCCGTTAAACTATCAGGAAAATTACGCGCTCTGTAACGAAACAATAAATCGGGTAGCCGCGCATCCTCAAAAGGAAAAACACTGCCGGCCAATGTCGCCGCATCAGCAGTAGGTATTTTCTGCATTAATGGTTTATCCCTGTTTGGAATAAAACCATCATATAGCAGCGCCTCGGCATCACGGTCACTGTTATCGAATGCATTGGCGGTTACAACCGCTTGCAATTTTTTGGCTAAACCTGAAAAAGCTAATAACTGCTTTCGATGTGCCTCACAGCTTGGCCAATCTAAAGATAAACGCGCAGCCACTTTATCATCCACCAACTTAGGCGTTAAGACGATAGGACAGCGATTGATATGAATGGATTTAAGGGGAATGCGATCAATACCTGCAGGTAAATCAGCAACGCGCGTAAATAATAAATCAGCAATTTGCTGAGCATCTAAGTCAAATAAGGGTTTAGGTGAATAGCGTAAATCCACACAGATAATTTCATTTTTGTTTTTAGGATGCTGCGCAATGGGCAGCACCAATGAACCACAGCAAAATTCAGAACCAAACCGAGAGGAAATATGCAGTACGGGCTTGCCACTACCCAGTGCTAGTGCCTCTTGCGCCTTCTGCTTTTGACGCAGAGAAAACACATGATCAAATAGCTGGGGATGGGTATCTTTAATTAATTTAGCCACAGCAATGGTCGCATAGACGTCTGAGAGCGCATCATGCGCCGCCTCATGCGATAAACCGTTAGCCTCGGTTAATTGCTCTAACCGAAAACTCACTACGCCATCATCACGCTGCGGCCAGTTAATGCCCTCAGGCCTAACGGCATAGCAAAGGCGTAACATATCAATGATATCCCAGCGGGTATTGCCATTTTGCCATTCACGGCCATAGGGATCATAAAAATTTCGGTATAAGCCATAGCGCGTTACTTCATCATCAAAGCGCAAACTGTTATAACCGACACTACAGGTATTAGGCTGGGCCAACTCAGCGTGAATAGCCGCAAAAAAATCTCGCTCACTCACCCCTTGCTGATCAACTTGCTGCGGCGTCATACCGGTGACTAAACAGGCCTCAGCATGAGGTATAACATCAAGTGCTGGACGACATAAAATATTTAAGGGCTCGCCAACAATATTAAAATCATTGTCAGTTCGCACGCCTGCAAACTGCGAAGGCATATCTTCGGCAGGGTTAATGCCCCATGTTTCGTAATCATGCCAATATAAAGTATCCATTAAACCCTCGATATCCAAACTCATTTAAAACGATCTTAGCAATAACAATAACAATAACAATTAAGCCGACTGCTCTTTAAACTGATAGCTAGCCAATTTAGCATATAGAGCAGATTCTTTTAACAAGTGTTCGTGAGCCCCTTGAGCAGCCCCTTGAGCGACTAACTCGCCATGATCTAACACCGCAATGGTATCAGCATGCAAAATAGTTGAGAGTCGATGAGCAATAATTAACGTAGTGCGATTTTCCATTAGCCGCTCTAGCGCTTTCTGAACCTTAAACTCACTTTCAGTATCTAACGCGCTGGTCGCTTCGTCTAACATTAAAATACGCGGATCTTTTAATATGGCACGCGCTATAGCGATACGCTGCTTTTGCCCACCTGATAAACGCACACCCTGCTCACCTAAAAAGCTATTATACCCATTAGGAAGCTGACTAATAAACTCATGCGCATAAGCCGCTTTGGCTGCCTCTATTACCTCTTCGTCTGTAGCATCGGGCCGACCGTAACGAATATTACTGGCAACATCAGTAGTAAATAATGTTGGCTGCTGGGCAACCACGGCCAACTGCTGACGAAGCGCCTGTGGACTCAGCTCACGAATATCTTTATTGCCTAGCGTTACCAGGCCAGACTGTGGATCATAAAAGCGTTGTATTAACTCAAACACCGTTGATTTACCCGCACCCGATGGCCCCACTAACGCAAGGCATTGACCTTCTGGCAATACTAAAGAGAACGATTTCAAGGCCGGCTCATCAGGCCTAGAAGGATAATTAAAACTTACCTGCTTAAAGGCCAACTCAGCCGGTAAGGATTTTGCATCTGCCGCTATTAAGGGCTCGGCGATAAGACTTTTAACTTGTAGTAGCTCAACCAAGCGTTCGGTTGCACCAGCCGCACGTTGTAAATCACCAAACACTTCTGACACCGTTGCCACGCCCATGGCAACCATAAGGGCATAAAAGATAAAGGCCGCGAGATCACCGGCCGTCATTGACCCATTAATCACATCGCTACCGCCTACCCACAACATAACCGATAGCGCGGAAAACACCATCAAAATAACGGCAGACATCAAAAACGCACGCTGTGTCACGCGACTTTTCGCTATGCCAAAAGCCTCTTCAACATGAGAACCAAACACCTTCTTCTCTTGCTGTTCTTGTGTATAGCTTTGTACCGCTTTAATATTCTGGATGATTTCACCGGCATAGCTGCCTACATTGGCAATCGAATCTTGGCTAGCACGAGATAACCGTTTTACTTTTTTGCCATAAAACAACATAGGCAGCATCACCAACGGCACACAGCCAACGACAATTATCATTAACTTAGCATTAGTAATAAACAGCATAATTAAAGCGCCCACTGTCGTCAGTGAGCTCCGCAATGCCAAAGAGAAAGAACTGCCAATAATGGTTTGCAAAAGCGTAGTGTCGGTAGTCAGCCGAGAGGTGATTTCACCGCTGCGGTTAGTTTCAAAATAACTGGGATGCAGGTTAACGATATGATTAAAGACGGCAGTGCGTATATCGGCACTCACACGCTCACCCAGCCATGACACTAAATAAAAACGTGTAAATGTGCCTAGCGACATTAAAAAGGCCAGCGCCAAAAGCACTAAGACCGCTTGATTAAGCAGCGCTAAAGAACCCTCGCCAAATCCGCTATCAATTAATAACTTAACTCCCTGCCCCATTAATAAGGTCAGCGACGCCGTAAACAGCAATGCTGCCATCGCAGTAATCCAGCGCCATTTATAAGGCTTTAAATAACTAAGAAGATGAAAAAGAGAGGAGAGTTTTTTGGGGGCCGCAGCCGTTTCATTTTTTGATTCGGCGCCATCGACCGATTCCACATTAACTGCTGACATTATGTATCTCTATAAAATAAATCATTAATTGGCGATAGTGGCCATCGTAGCACTTTTAGCTACTTTTTATGCTGAGTATTTTCAGGTCGTATTTTACGCTTTTCTTAAGACAAAAAAGCCGGGAATATACCCGGCTTTTTTAAGCTATCGATAACACTTAGCACTCTCTAAGCATAATTAGTATTCTCAAGAAATAATGAGGTTAAGCATGATGAAAAGGTGTCACCAGCGATGTATCCTCACCGGCTTTACTCACACCGTGTTGATTCATTAATAGAATCTCAATAGACGCTTTTTGCTTAGGCATAACATCGACCATTAATAAATAGCCACCCTGCTCAATAACATCATGAAAACGTCGAATTTTATAATTCTCAGTTTGCATACCAATAAAGCCGCCAATCCACGTTGAAAAACCAACAGTAATAGCAGCAATACCCAACACACCTAACATGCCAAACATATCAAACCAAGACGTCAACTGGTTAACAAGAACAATCGCGATAACAGCCAATAATACCCCGTAAAAAAAACCTCTCTCACCAGAGCGGAGAATATCTAATTGATGTATAGGCGTTGCAGCATGCAAATGATGCTTTTGAATGCCGGCCTCATCTTTACTGAGCACATGAAAGTTCCAATCACTAATGCCATTAGCATGTAATAACTTCGATACCGATTCAGCAACATCAATGTCATAGGTTAAATAATATAATCGTTTCATAATAAAGCCCTTTTATAATAATGATGACCATTAACTAAAAAAAACAGACTACAAATGTGAAAATACTGTTTGTACTAATGAATATACGTGCGGTATTGCGTGTTGTATTACTTGTTCTGTAACTTATTCTGTAACGTGTTCTATAACGTGTCTTATAAATAGTTACGTGAAAAGTTAAAAAAAAGAAGAGGGCTTTATAGATTAATTAGATCTAACCCTTATACCTAATAGGTATATCATTGAAAAGACGAATGTTTTATTGAATTAACATCTCAATTTGCTCAAAAA
>Ga0209405_1000690_pt1 | contig 26994 bp, 25 predicted proteins | sample COGITO_mtgs_1105_6_FD_184803 | JGI IMG/M metagenome (GOLD analysis project Ga0209405, IMG submission 184803) | Pelagic marine microbial communities from North Sea - COGITO_mtgs_110516 (SPAdes) (version 2) | ecosystem: Environmental > Aquatic > Marine > Epipelagic ...
CTTGGGTCGCTATTGTATTGCAACCTCTTTAGCTATAAGTGTTGCTTTTTAGTCACCTTGATCAAGTTTCAGCTTTTACCTTATCTAAAGTGATGATTATAATTTCTTTAATTTAATTCTGGAGAGTACAGGTTTACAAAAAAAGTGCAATACACTTTCATAAATAAAAGCATATTACACTTAAAAACAGTGTTTTGTAACTGAATCGTTAAATTTTCTTTTTAAAGATTAAATTAAAAATAAACAGAATAATAATAGCACCAATCGCTCCTGTAAGGATACTGCCGATCCATCCTGAGCCGAGGCTAATACCTAGTTTTCCGAGTGTCCAGCCACCAACAAAACTACCAATGATACCAATAATAATATTTCCAATAAGTCCGAGGCTGCTGCCTTTAAATAGTGTGCCTCCTAGCCATCCAGCGATAGCACCAATAATAAGTGTTGCAATAATTTCCATGTGATTTTGGGTTTAGATTATTAATATTGCCTAAACTCTCTCTAAATATTAACGAAGAAAAAAATAAATTCCAATCGTATTATATTTGGATATTAAGAATAGGATGACATAAATCTAATAAAATTTTTCTTAAAAACTAGTAAAATTTCTAAATAAAGGACAATTAACGGTTACGACTTAGAATTTTATATTCTTCATAGCATTCGCTAATCGCATCTAAAATTTGTAAGTCGTTAGCGGTTCTAATGAAATCTTGAGAGTAATTACATTCGCTAATAAGAAGGTCTAAATCAATTTTATCAACTTGAAGTAAAGCGATGAGCATTTCTCTATCAAAACGAGAGGCAAGAAGAGTCCTAATTTCGTCTTGTTTTTTCATCTCGCGAAGTTTTCTCATTTCACGGGGTTTTTTTCCAAAAATATTATGAAGAAAATCTGCCGGATTAAAAATCGCACCTAAAACTTTTGTCACCATACTTGGGGATCTAGAACTCGATTCATACCCTGAATTTAATCCGGAGATGCTATAGCGTACATTATTTTGAATCGGGACTTGTTTGATGTCAAGTTCTAAATAGCCTGTTAATTTGAGCCTGTTTACCACCACTTCTTCTAATGCTAATGCAAGCTCTGTGAGCTCTATAGTAGTAGAGGTGCCATATTTTACCCAGTCATTGCTCACTTTTACTTTGATCGATTTATAACCTAAATAGGAGAGATGCAGGGTGTCATTGGCTTTAGCACGAATTTCAAAATCACCTCCAGAATTGGTGGTTGTTCCAATAACTTGATTTAAGTTCACAATATTCACACTTTCCATGGCGCTTAGGTTTTCAGATTTTACAATCTTTCCTTTGACAGTAGAATACATTTGGGCAGTCCCAACAAAGGGCACTACTAAAAGTAATAAAAGTGTGAAATATAATTTCATTCTTACGTTTAAGATATAAAAGTAGTAAACAAATACTACACTAATATTGTGAATTTAGATTTTGACTAAATATTAACAAATCAGTTTACTATCTACGGCTCTTTCTTGCTCTTGCAAAATCGCCACCACTAGGCTTAAAATCTGATGATCTTCTTGGAGACCTACTCGAAGAATCGCTGTCACTTCGACGTCCTCTCGATTCAGATTTACTTCCAGAATCATTAGAACGTTCATTTCGACCTCTTCCGCCGCCGCCGTAACCGCCACCGCCAGAACGACGTCCACCGCCGCCGCCGTAACCACCGCCTCCAGAACGACGTCCACCGCCGCCGCTGCCGTAACCACCGCCTCCAGAACGACGTCCGCCACCGCCTCCGCCTCCGCGATTGCGTTCGCGACTCTTTTTCTCGGTAATTTCAACGTTTATAAAGCGTCCATCTTGTTTAAAGTCTGTGAAGAATTCTAAAACTTTAGCTTTGTTGGATTCATCGGTGTTAAAAAATGCAAAACTATCTTTAACATCGACTTTATAAACATCGTCTTGATTCAGTTGTAAAGTATCTCTTAAGAAATCTTTTAACTTCATCCAATCATAACCATCTTTGCTTCCAATATTGATAAAGAAACGCGCCGAGTTGTCATCCCCTCGATAATCTTCTTCGGAGTGGCTACTAGATTGTGATTTTAAATCTTTAGATTTTTTATAATAATTAAAGAAGCGTGTGAATTCAGCTGAAAAGAATTTCTTGATCAATTCATCTTTAGTAACATCTTCAAATAAACTATTGATATCATTTAAATACGGCTCAATATCTTGATTGATTTCTGTATCGTGAATTTTATTGGCGAGAGCTTTGAGCTGAACTTCACAAATTTCCATTCCGCTAGGCACTTCTTTTTTGATAAATTCTTTTTGAATGATACGTTCGATACTTTTAATTTTTCGAACCTCACTCTTAGAGGCAATTACCATAGAAATTCCTGTTTTTCCGGCACGACCTGTTCGACCGCTTCGGTGGGTATAAATTTCTATTTCATCGGGTAGTTGGTAGTTGATAACGTGTGTAATATCGTCCACATCAATTCCACGTGCCGCCACATCCGTAGCAACAAGCATTTGAATTTGCTTGGCTCTAAATGACTTCATGACGACGTCACGCTGGTTTTGACTTAAATCGCCATGTAGGGCACCCGCACTGTAACCATCTTCTATAAGTTGTTCTGCTACTTTCTGAGTATCTCTTTTAGTTCTACAAAAAATAACTGAAAATATCTCTGGATTCGCATCTGCCAAACGTTTTAATGCTTGGTAACGATCGCGAGCTCCAACTACGAAATATTCGTGAGAAACATTTTTGCTTCCCATGTTTTTATGTCCAACCGTTACTTCTGTAGGGCTGTCCATGAATTTTTTAGCAATTAAAGATACTTCTTTTGGCATGGTTGCCGAGAATAACCAAGTGCTTTTTTCTTTTGGAGTATAAGATAAAATTTCTGTAATATCCTCAAAGAATCCCATATTAAGCATCTCATCAGCTTCATCCAAAACAGCATATTCAATTTTGGAAATATCAACCAATCTTCGGCTGATCATATCTTTCATTCTTCCGGGGGTTGCCACAATAATTTGTGCCCCTCTTTTTACTTGATTGGCTTGGTCTGTGATGCTAGCACCTCCATAAATAGCGGTTACATTAAGTCCTTTACAATGCTTACCATACAATTTCATTTCGTTAGTAATCTGTAAACAAAGCTCTCTTGTTGGCGATAAAATAAGACCTTGAGTCGTCCGACTATTCACGTCTATTTTTTGTAGCATTGGAAATCCAAAGGCAGCTGTTTTACCAGTTCCTGTTTGTGCCAAAGCAACGAGATCTCTGTCTTCGTCTAATAATAATGGAATTGTTTTTTCTTGTACTTCACTAGGCGTTTCAAAACCTAAGTCTGTAATAGCTTGAACTAAATGGTCTTCGAGTCCAAGTTCTTTGAATGCATTCATTTTTTTTAATTTAGTATTCGATAAATTTCTAAGTGTTACTTAGAAGGGTATCGAACATACCTAAACCAAGTTCCTTGTAACACATCCTCACCCTGAGGAATTTCAAGCCGCAAAGATAATACTAATTAATTTAATGCATATTTAAATAAGCTACCAATTTTGAAACTGCTTTTCCTCGATGTCCAATACGACTTTTTTCAAGTAACGAAAGTTCAGCAAATGTCTGTTTGTAATCTGTAGGCTTAAAAACTGGATCATAACCAAATCCGCCAGACCCTATTTTATTTCGAGTGATTTCTCCACCACAAATCCCTTCAAATGTGGTTAGTTTTCCTTGAAATTGTAAAGCAATTACTGTTTTAAACTGTGCAGAACGATTGTCTTTAGATTTTAGGTCATCTAATAATCGTGTCATATTATCTTCTGCGTTTCGTTGTGGCCCTGCAAAACGTGCTGAAAACACCCCTGGGGCGCCATCCAAAGCTTCAACTTCTAAACCAGTGTCATCTGCAAAACAATCATACCCATAATGCTCCTTTATATAGACTGCTTTTTGAATCGCATTCCCTTTAATAGTGTCCTGAGTTTCTGGGATGTCTTCATGACAACCAATAGTTTCCAAACTCACCAATTGGATGTGGTTAGGTAGTTGGGCTTGCACTTCTTTGATTTTATTGGGGTTATTGGTCGCAAATACAATTTTCATATTTTTTTTTAATTTATCGGTGGTGGTAGGGTTCGTTTTTTAGAATTGTAAATCCTCTATATAATTGCTCAATCACAAAGAGTCTAACCATTTGATGTGAAAACGTCATTTTTGAGAGTGCTAATTTACCCGTTGCTTTTTTATAAATAGCTTCGGAAAATCCATAAGGACCTCCAATAACCAACACCAAGCGTTTAATCCCTGAATTCATCTGTTTTTGCAAAAATTCGGAAAAGATAACAGAATTCATTTCTTTGCCATTTTCATCCAATAAAATAAGGCGATCTGTGGCTGTGATTTTACTAAGAATCAATTTCCCTTCTTCTTCTTTTTGAAGTTTTTCAGATAAATTTTTACTGTTTTTTAGATCGGGAATTATTTCAAATGAAAACCGCACATAGTGCGAGAGGCGATTTTGATAGATAGAAATAAGGTGTTCCAATTCATTTTGATCGGTTTTCCCTATGGCAATGAGTTTGATTTGCATTGTACAAAGTTAAATTATTTTAAATAAGGTGTTAGAATTGTTTAACTATTTGCGTTACAATTCATATTTTAGCTACAAAGTTACAAACATGATCACCAACGAACAATTTAAAAACGAAGTGCAACTTATTATCGCCAATGCTGTACGAGAAGATGTCGGCGATGGCGACCATAGTTCTTTAGCCTGTATTCCATCCGATGCGATTGGAAAAGCGAAGCTTATTATTAAGGATAACGGAATTATTGCCGGCATTAGTTTTGCTAAACAAGTCTTTCAGTATGTCGATCCTAACTTGAAAGTTGAGACCCTAATTTCAGATGGAGCAAACGTTAAATTTGGTGAGATTGCTTTTTATGTAGAAGGGGCCAAACAATCGATTCTTAAAGCCGAACGCATTGTGCTAAACGCGATGCAACGTATGAGTGCGATTGCGACAAAGACACATTCCTATGTAGAAATTTTAAAAGGCACTAACACAAAAATATTGGATACACGCAAAACGACTCCAGGATTTAGAGCCTTAGAAAAATGGGCCGTGGCCATTGGTGGGGGTGTAAACCATCGGTTTGCACTGTATGATATGATTATGCTTAAAGATAACCATATTGATTTTGCGGGTGGTATTACCAAAGCCATTTCAATGTCTAAGGAATATTTAAAAAAAAATCAATTAGATCTTCAAATCGTAGTGGAAGCCAGAGATTTGGATGAGATCCAAGAGATTTTAGATAATGATGGTGTGTATCGTATTCTAATCGATAATTTCAATTATACAGACACTCAAAAAGCCATTGAGCTTATTGGCGATCAATGTCTGACGGAATCCTCCGGTGGAATCGATGAAATTACTTTAAGACATTATGCAGAATGCGGTGTCAATTATATATCCTGTGGATCTTTGACCCATTCTGTGTCTAATATGGATTTAAGCCTTAAAGCCGTTTAATGAGTGAAGCCATCGAAGATAAATTAAGTAAGATTCCAATTTTAAATTGGATTGTTAAATTTCTTAAAAAATTTAAACTCCCTGGTTTTGAAGGGCTTTCTACCTACGATCTTTTAGAAATGTATGTCATTGGAGTTTTCAAAGGTGCGCTTACCACACGTGCAAGTGCGATTGCTTTTAGTTTTTTCACAGCAATTTTTCCTTTTTTATTGTTTATTATTATTTTGATTCCATACATTCCATTTGAGAATTTTAAGGTCGATTTTCTAGAATTTTTAGATTCAATTTTACCGCCTCAAACCTCTGATTTTTTTAATCAAAATATTTTTGAAAACATCAATAACACCAATACAGGTAGCTTGCTGTCAACCGTTTTTTTAATTTCCATGTTTTTAATGGCTAACGGCGTCAATGCGGTGTTTTCTGGTTTCGAAAGTTCCTACCATCAACAACTCAATCGAAATTTTATCAAACAATATATTTATGCTTTTGGAGTCGCAATTATTTTAGTTTTTCTATTAATTATGACGGTCATTGGCTTTGGATATGCTCAGATCTATTTGATTCCTACAATCCTTGATAAGTTTAGTACTGGCGATGTCATAAACGAACTTTTTTGGATCACACGCGCCAAATATTTCTTTTTTGTTTTAATGACCTATTTAAGTATGGCGACCTTATATTATTTTGGAACAAAAGATGGAAAACTATCGAGTTTCTTTTCGATCGGCGCCTTGTTTACGACCTTTTTGATTCTTTTGACCTCTTATTTATTTGGTCTTTATATCGAAAAATTCTCAACTTACAACGAATTATATGGTTCGATCGGCGCCCTTTTAATTCTCCTATTTTACTTTTGGCTAAATGCAAACATCATTCTCCTTGGTCATGAATTGAATTCTTCTCTTCAACTCCTAAAGAAAAAATGCAGCCCATAACCCTCAATTTTGTTGATGTCATATTACCGTTACCTCTGGAACGTAATTTTACGTATGCCATTACAGCAGCTGAAGCCCAATTTGTTAAACCTGGATTTCGAGTCGCAGTTCCTTTTGGAAAACGTAAGGTTTACACAGGTATCGTTTATAAAATTCATAAGGAGGCGCCCACAGCATATGAAGCAAAATCGATTCATAGTATTTTGGATGCTGCTCCCATTGTAAATTCGTCTCAGTTTCAGTTGTGGAATTGGATTTCTGGGTATTATATGTGTACGATGGGCGATGTGATGCGGGCCTCACTTCCGAGTGTATTTCTGTTAGAAAGTGAAACACTTATTTCATTAAACACTTCTATTAATTTTGAGGTATCTTCATTAAAAGATGAAGAGTATTTGGTGTATGAAGCGTTACAACACCAATCGAGCTTAAAAATTGATGAAATAAATGCGATCATCGACACCAAAAATTCGTTTCCACTTTTACAGCGATTATTAGATCAAAAGGCGATAGTTGTTGAGCAAGAAGTGTTAGAAAAATACAAACCAAAACTCATTCGATGTGTTCGAATCCATTCGGATCATCAGCATGAAGATGCCTTACAAGAGCTTTTAGGGTCGTTAACACGTTCTGCAAAACAACGTGAAATTGTTTTGAATTACTTTTCTTTAGCACCGCATCACCCACAAATAAAAGTATCCGAATTAAAAACCAAAAGCAATGCGACTTCCACTCAAATTAAAGCATTAATTGATAAAGATATCTTTGAGGAATACTTTTTTCAAACGGATCGTATTCAATTTGATGATTCCGAAACGAGTGCTTCTAAATCCTTGAATGAATTTCAGGAAACGGCCTTACAAGAAATTGACACTTCTTTTGAAACCTATGATATTAGTTTGTTGCATGGCGTAACCTCTTCTGGTAAAACAGAAATTTATGTCAAAAAAATTGAAGCGATTATTGCCGCTGGAAAACAAGTTCTTTATTTAGTACCTGAAATCGCTTTAACATCCCAATTAGTACACCGTTTAAAACATTATTTTGGCAATCAAATTGCGGTCTATCATTCTCGGTATTCACAAAATGAACGCCTCGAAGTTTGGAACCATGTCCTTAATGATTCAGAATCGGCACGAGTGATTATCGGTGCGCGTTCGTCAGTCTTACTTCCATTTAGTAATTTAGGACTTGTGATTGTCGATGAAGAACACGAACAGTCTTACAAACAATTTGACCCTGCGCCTAGATACCATGCCAGAGATACCGCCATTGTATTGGCTTCTATATTTAAAGCTAAAACATTATTAGGATCGGCAACGCCAAGCATTGAAAGTTATTATAATGCCACCAAAGATAGCAAATACGGATATATAGCTCTGACACATCGTTTTAATAACGTGATGATGCCAGAAATTGAATTGGTAGATTTAAAAGATAAGTACAAGCGGAAACGAATGACCAATCATTTTAGTGACCGTTTAATTGACGAAATTAAAGATGCACTGGATGCTAATTTCCAGGTTATTTTGTTTCAAAACAGACGGGGTTATTCGCCCATTGTTTCTTGCAATACCTGTGGTCATACCCCCGAATGTCCAAATTGTGATGTTAGTCTAACGTTTCACCAATACAAGCAACAGCTAAGATGTCATTATTGTAGTTATATCATGGCAATGCAAACAACTTGTGGGGCATGTGGCGGCGTGGAAATTGATAGTAAAGGTTTTGGGACCGAGCAAATTCAAGAAGAAATAGAAGTTTTGTTTCCAGAAGCTAAGGTGGCACGAATGGATTTGGATACGACACGAGGAAAATATAGTTACGATCGAATTATTTCGAGTTTTGAAAATAAGGAGGTCGATATTTTAGTCGGTACCCAAATGGTTACTAAAGGGCTCGATTTTAGACACGTAAAACTGGTCGGAGTTCTCAACGCAGATCAATTAATTAATTTCCCAGATTTTAGAGCCCATGAGCGAAGCTTTCAGTTGTTACAACAGGTTTCTGGACGTGCGGGTCGAACTGATGTTAGGGGTAAGGTGATCATCCAAACTTACGATCCCTACCATACCATCTTGCAACAAGTTTCAACCAACGACTATGCATCCATGTTTAAAGAACAATTGGATGATCGACGTGTTTATAAATATCCGCCGTATTGCCGAATTATCAAATTGACACTTAAACATAAGGACTATAATAAAGTGAATGATGGTTCAGAATGGTTAGCAACCAGTTTACGGCACGTATTTAAACAAAATGTATTAGGCCCAGAATTCCCCGTTGTTTCGAGAATAAGAAATCAATATCACAAAAACATTCTACTTAAAATACCACAAAATCAGTCGCTAATTAAAACAAAGTCTGTTCTTCAAAAAATTAAGACGAGTTTTTTAAGTACCCCAAGCTATAGAGCGGTACGTGTTATTATTAACGTAGATAGTTATTAGTTAACAATAACATCCAAAGCTTGACTTAATTGTGTTTTTCGAGTTCTACTTAATGGAAGTTTCATTTTTTCGATTTCCACATACTTACTGTCATATCGATCTACTTTTTTAAGGTTGATGATATACGATTTATGGATTCTTAAAAATGAATTTTTTGGAAGTTCGTTTTCAAAAGCTTTCATGGTTGAAAGAATGACAAAACTTTTGTCTTGGGTAATTAATTTAACGTAGTCTCCAAGCGCCTCAATCCACTTGATTTCATTAATATAAATTTTACGTTTCTTTAAATTGCTTTTCACAAAAATATGCTCACCATTATCGTCTTGAAAGTTTTCAGCCATTTTTGCCTGTAATACGGCTTTAGTGACTGCGTCGTTAAATCGATTTTCAGTTGTTGGTTTTTCTAAATAATCAATCACATTATAATCGAAAGCTTTGAATGCATGAGATGTATCGGCACTGGTAATAATTATAAAGGGTTTGTTTTGTTCAGAGCTGTTTTTATATATTTCTAATAAGTCAAAACCATTTAAAATAGGAAGGTTGACTTCCATGAAAATAAGGTTCACAGTAGTTGTCTGAAGAAACTTTTTAGCTTCAAGAGCAGAGGAGAATTCACCACTCAACTTTAGAGAAGGGTGGGAGTTAATACGTTTTAAAGTCGCTAATCGTTGGAGCGTGTTGTCGTCAACAATTATACAATTTAAGATCATTGAATAAAATTAATAATGATTATTGATTACAATTATACGAAAATAAAATCGATAAAACTCCTAAAATAACGTTTAACGAATCAACTTTTTCTAATTAAATAAAGTTATTTATTATTGCTCAAACAAGAATTAATACTTACTTTTGCAGCCATTTTAAACAAATAATTATACAAATTTATGAATCATTACGAAACTGTTTTCATCTTGAATCCCGTTTTATCTGACACACAGATAAAGGAAACAGTACAGAAATACGAGGAGTTACTCGTTTCTAAAGGAGCAAAGATGGTATCGAAGGAAGATTGGGGGCTAAAGAAATTAGCATATCCAATCCAAAACAAAAAAAGTGGATTTTACCACTTATTTGAATTTACTGCACCTGGAGAGGCTATTGGCCCTTTAGAAGTAGAATTTAGACGTGACGAGCGTTTTATGCGTTATCTAACTGTAAGTTTAGATAAACATGCAATCTCATGGGCTGAAAGAAGAAGAGTTAAACTTAAAGAAAAAGCGTAATTATGTCTATAGAACAACAAGCCAAAGGAAAAAAAGATGGTGAAATCAGATATTTAACGCCTTTAAATATTGACACCAACAAAGCAAAAAAATACTGTCGTTTCAAAAAATCAGGTATCAAGTATATCGATTATAAAGATCCAGATTTTTTAATCAAATTTGTAAACGAACAAGGTAAGTTATTACCAAGACGTTTAACTGGAACCTCTTTAAAGTATCAAAGAAAAGTGTCGGTCGCTGTGAAAAGAGCCCGTCATTTAGCATTGATGCCTTATGTAGCTGATTTAATGAAATAAAACGATAACTATGGAACTTATATTAAAACACGACGTAGAAGGATTGGGGTTTAAAGATGATGTTGTAACGGTGAAAAACGGTTATGGTAGAAATTCTTTAATTCCAGGTGGTAAAGCCATTCTTGCTACGGTATCTGCTAGAAAAGTGTTAGCAGAAAACTTGAAACAACGCGCATTCAAAGAAAAGAAAATAGTTGATGAAGCACAAGCAATTGCGGAAGCTTTAAAAGCATTAGAAATCAAAATATCAGCGAAAGTTGGTACTGGCGATAAATTATTTGGATCTGTTAATAATATTGATATTGCTGCCTCTTTAGAAAAAGCTGGACATGCAATTGATAAAAAATTCATTTCTGTTGCCGGTGGTAACGTGAAACGTCTTGGTAAATACAATGCTACAATTCGTCTTCACAGAGATGTAGCAGTTGAGTTACCTTTTGAAATTATAGCGGGGAAATAAGATTCTTTGTTATTAAAATTCATTAATACTAAAGCCTGTACAAATGTATAGGCTTTTTTATTTTTTATAGAGTTTGATACTAATCAATTTTAAGTATTCGTATACGATTCTATTTCAGCGTCTAGATGGGAAATCCAATTTAGATTACGTTACATCTTCTAGTGTTAATTCAATCTTATTTTATAAATTTGCGCCCTATTATCAGGGCGCATTTTTTTTAACTATAATCAAGGATGAAATACACAAGACTAACCAAAGAGCAGTTTGAAGAACTAAATCAAGAATTTATCAATTTCTTAGCGACGCAATCCATTACAGCGGATGAATGGAAAGACATCAAGGAACAAAAACCTGAAGTCGCTGAAGAAGAACTGGATATTTTTAGTGACTTAGTTTGGGAAGGCGTATTGTCAAAAGTGGCGTATTTAGAAAATATAGCACCTCAACATATGTATCTGTTTAAAGTAGATGCTTCGCAGTTGCGATTGATTGGTCTTAAAATAAAAAAAGAGGACATAGATCTGACTACCAAAGAAGGTTTCTCTTGGTTAAGAGCAAATTTGATGTCTGACGAGGTCGAATTATTTAATGCTGACAAATCCATTGAAGCAGATAAAAACACCAAATTATTTGAACTTATCAAACAAGGGTCTTCGATTACGAAAGGGGATCTTTATAAGTATTTAGAAGATCTAATTGGATAGGTTCTCAAAAAGAGAGATATTTGTTAATTAAAGCATCACCATGGTATCTAAACCACGTATATCCAAAGGAACGAGAGATTTTTCTCCAAAGCAGTTAGCAAATCGCGACTACATTTTTAGTACCATTAAATCAAATTTTAAGAAATTTGGATTCCAGCCTATTGAAACGCCTAGTTTTGAGTTGGCGGAAACCTTATTAGGAAAATACGGAGAAGAAGGCGATCGCCTTATTTTTAAGATTTTAAATTCAGGTGACAAAGTAAAAAAAGCCGATTTACAAGCCCTTGAAGACGGCAACTTAGCACGGTTTTCAAATTCCCTCACAGAAAAAGCATTACGTTACGATTTAACCGTGCCCTTTGCTCGCTATGTGGCTCAATATCAAAATGATATTATTTTTCCATTTAAGCGCTATCAAATTCAACCTGTTTGGCGGGCCGATCGTCCCCAAAAAGGGCGTTTTCAAGAATTTTATCAGTGTGATGCAGATGTTGTTGGCTCAAAATCATTGTGGCAAGAAATAGAATTCATTCAATTATATGATGCTGTTTTTTCAGATTTAAACCTTAACGGTGTTACCATAAAAATAAACAATAGAAAAATACTAGCTGGTATCGCCGAATTAATTGGCGCTCAAGATAAGCTGATCGATTTTACAGTAGCTTTAGATAAGCTCGATAAAATTGGTGCAGAAAAAGTCAAAGAAGAAATGCTCAATAAAGGCATTGATTCTGACGGGATCTCTAAATTAGAACCGTTGTTTAGCCTCACTGGTGATTTCTCTGAACAATTACAAAGCTTAAGAACGATTTTAAGCGCTTCTACTGAAGGGATAAAAGGCGTTGAGGAATTGGAGTTTATCGCGTCGTCAGTAGCTGCGATTGGGCTTAAAACGGCCAAGCTACAAATGGATGTGACCTTAGCGCGTGGTCTTAATTATTACACCGGTGCTATTTTTGAAGTCTCTGCACCAGATTCTGTACAAATGGGATCTATTGGTGGGGGAGGGCGATACGACGATCTCACCGGGATTTTTGGTTTAAAAGATGTGAGTGGAGTTGGAATTAGTTTTGGATTGGATAGAATTTATTTAGTTCTGGAAGAATTAAACTTATTTCCATTCGACAAAACGACGTCTACCAAAGTGCTTTTCACCAATTTTGGAACTTCAGAAAGTTTATACTGTTTAAAAGCGATGACAATTTTGCGATCAAAATCTATTGCCACAGAGCTCTATCCTGATCCAGCAAAATTGAAAAAGCAAATGGTGTATTGCAATAAACGTGAAATACCTTATGTCGTTATGGTCGGGGAGGCCGAAATGGCACAGAATAAATTCATGCTAAAAGACATGAATTCAGGAGATCAACAGTTAATAACGCTTGACGAACTTATCAAAATCGTTTCATGAAATTATAAAAAAAACCCTTGAAAATCTCAAGGGTTTTTTTGTAGCGAGAGCGGGGCACGATCCCGCGACCTCCGGGTTATGAATCCGACGCTCTAACCAGCTGAGCTACCTCGCCATAATTAGATGGCTGCAAAGATAAAAACAAAATCACGCCTCACAAATAAATACCCCTTTAAAAAAAATTAAAATTCATTACAGTTGTAACCAATTAATGTATATCTTGGAATTTTTAAATTTTAAAACACCTAATGAGCGATAAAATTAAGTTTGAGTTAGAATTTCCAATACAAGCATCCCCACAATTATTGTATCAATACATCTCCACACCATCAGGAATGTCTGAATGGTTTGCCGATAATGTGAATTCTAGAGGCGAATTATTCACCTTTATATGGGATGATTCAGAAGAGGAAGCAAAATTGTTATCGAAAAAAAATGGTGAACGTGTAAAATTCAAATGGCTCGATGGGGATGAAGATCAATCTTATTTTGAAATTAGAATTCAAGTCGACGGTATCACAAAAGATGTCTCATTAATGGTCACCGATTTTGCAGAACATGACGAAGTTGAAGAAACAAAAATGTTGTGGGACAATCAAATATCTGATCTTAAACAAATCTTAGGCTCTTCTTAGACATTTTTTATTTTTAAACTATATTTGTCCTGTTTATTCAGGACTTTTTTTATGATTAATAGTAACGGCGAATTACTTTCGGAGCAACAAGCAAAATTATCGGTATTTAATCGAGGTTTAGCTTATGGAGATGCAGTATTTGAAACCATTAAAACTTTAAATGGTAAAATTTTGTTCTGGGAAGATCATTATTTTCGATTGATGGCTTCCATGCGCATTCTAAGAATGGAAATTCCGATGGAATTTACCCCAGAATTTTTAGAATCTCAAATTCTAGAATTGTTGAATCATAACACTTCAAACTCTAATTCGTTCAGAGTCAAATTAACCGTATTTAGAAAGCAAGGAGGATTTTATACACCTCTAACCAACGATGTCAACTATTTTATAACGGCATTTTCTTTAGAAAGTGATTTATACTTATTTAATTCCGCTGCTTACAAAGTCGAATTATTTAAAGATTTTTATGTGACTCCTGGTCTTTTGTCAACGTTAAAAACCAATAATAAAGTGCTTAATGTTTTAGGCAGTATTTATGCCAAAGAAAATCAATATGATAACTGTTTGTTGTTAAATACCAATAAAAGCATTGTAGAGGCACTTAATGGGAATTTATTTCTAGTAAAAGGAAACATCATTAAAACACCGCCTTTAGAGGATGGCTGTTTGAAAGGAATTATGCGGAAGCAAGTTCTAGAAATTCTTAACAAAATTCCAGAATTCGAATGTATCGAAGCATCTATTTCGCCTTTTGAATTACAAAAAGCAGATGAGTTGTTTGTGACGAATGTGGTCCAAGGAATCCAACCAATCACCACGTTTAGAAAAAAGAGTTTTTCTTCCAAAGTGAGTCAAAGTATTTTGGCAAAGCTTAATATGACGGTTCGTCTGTCTTAGTTGTAAGATGGGTTTTCAGGGGCATTGGACCAGATACTATAATCACCCCCAAGTTCGAGCATCTTTTCTTTCCAATAGTTAGTATTTACTTTTTCAATAATACTTTTGTTGTGGATGTTTTCTGAAAGAATCCACGTATTTGCTAACAGCTCTGATGTTAATTGGTTTGTTTCCCATCCAGAATATCCAAGAAAAAATCGAATATCAGAATTATTTAATTTGCCTTCTTGAATTAATTCGGTCACTTTTTCAAAATTACCTCCCCAATATAATCCTTGTGAAATTTCAATACTGTTTGGAATGTGTTCAGGGATTTTATGAATATAAAACAAGTTATCTTGCTCAACAGGACCACCATTGTATACTTTATACGGGATCTCTATTTCAGGAATTAAATCTTGAAGCGTGAACTCTAAGGGTTTATTTAAAATAAATCCAATAGAGCCTTCTGAATTATGGTCTGCAATAATAATAATAGATCTATTAAATGACATATCGCCAATAATAGAGGGTTCTGCAATTAATAAATGACCTTTTTTTAAATTGATATTTGATATCATTTGCTCTAAATTTCATATTAAATATAGGAAATTTATTTTAAATTGAAAAATTCGATTCCATTTTTAATTAATTGATCACTTTAAGAACCCAAGTATTTTTATAGTTTTAGAATTTACGAGTTAGACAAATAGGCTATTTTTATCACGGCTAATTTTATTTTAGTTGATTAGAGTCTACATAATAATCACGATCTAACACAATCTGATCTGTGTTGATGGGCATTTTTTGCCATTCCTCAGTAGGATATAACTTCTTTTTTTCTTGATCAATCTCGATTTCAACAGGCATTTTAAAATTCTCTACGACATTAATCCAACGATAGCTCAATTCATTATCTTCTATTGAATACTCCAAAGTTGGAATTCGGATATCACGAAGGTATTGATTAAAAAAGGCGGTTAAATCTAATCCAGATTCATTGCTTATATAGGTTTCGATTTCTTGCGTGGTAACTGTTTGATGGTAGAACGTTTTATTTAACCCTCTTAAAATTTGTCGCCATCGCTCATCACCTTTTACGAGTTGACGTAAGGTATGAATCATATTTGCCCCCTTAGGGTACATGTCGGAAGATCCTTCAGCGTTAACATTATAAGTACCAATAATTGGTATTTCATTTTTGATCCTTGCTCGGGTACCAATCACATAATCTGCCCCAGCTTCGGTTCCATAATAATATTCTACAAATATATTTTCTGAGTAAGTTGTGAAACTTTCGTGAATCCACATATCGGCGATATCTTTATAGGTAATATTATTTGCAAACCATTCATGACCCGATTCATGGATAATGATATAATCAAATTTTAATCCCCAACCAGACCCTGACAAATCTCGTCCTAAATATCCTTTTTTATATTGATTTCCATACGTTACAGAGCTTTGGTGTTCCATTCCTAAATAGGGTACTTCAACCAATTTGAAACTATCTTCATAAAAAGGGTAGGGGCCAAACCAATGCTCAAAGGCTTTCATTAATTTTGGAGCATCTTTAAATTGTTCTTTTGCCTTTTCTAAATTATCTCTTAACACATAATAATCCAGATCCAGATCCCCTTTTTCACCTTCATAGACTTCTGAGAAATTCACATAATCGCCAATATTGATATTTACTCCGTAATTATTAATGGGGTTTGACACAAACCAATGGTAGGTTGTGGTGTCATCTTCTTTTTCTTCTACAGATAATAGTCTTCCATTTGAAATGTTCATTAGGTGTTTTGGAACATTGACACTTATTTTCATGCTATCAACTTCGTCATACATATGGTCTTTATTTGGCCACCAAACACTCGCCCCTAAACCTTGACAAGAAGATGCTATAAAGTCTTTTTCATTTTCATCTTTTTTCCATGAAATTCCACCATCCCAAGGCGCTCTTACGGCTTCCCGTGGATTTCCTTCGTAAAACACCTCTAAACTGTTCACATCTCCAATTGTTTGCTCACGCGTCAGTTGAATAAAATGAGCATTTCCATCATGTTCAATTAATAAGTCTTCGCCATCCTGAATGGCCTTAGTTAATATTAGTGGCGGCTGCAAGTCAATTTGAAGTCTGTTATTGGAATCTAAAACCGTATACTGAACCGTATTTTTTCCTTTAATAGTCTTTGTTTCTGGATCTACCGAAATGTCTAGGTGATAGTAATTTAAATCCCACCAAGCACGTTCGGGAGTGATACTTCCTCTTAGCGTATCTTGATATGTAAAGTTATGAGATGCACCGTGATCTAGTTGTGCTTGCGCAGTGATAGTCCCTAAGATTAGGCAGATAGACCAGAACAGTTTATTTATTTTCATCTTAATATTGATTAGTATTTTTTTTAAAGTTACTGATTTTTATAACTGATTTCCAAATTCATGAAACAAAAAAAAACGCCACAATTTATTGTGACGCTTTTCAAATTGAGTTTAGCGCTTGTTTTAAAAACAATAGCTACTTTCTTCTTTCACTTTTTCAGCGATTTCAATACGTAAATCTACAATATCTGGATAGTTAGCATATTTTGTAAATCGTTTAAGTCCCATTAACATCATTCGTTGTTCATCGCCTTCCGCAAACGAAATAATACTTTCTTTTCCTTTTTCTTCCACTTTATCGACTGCATGGTATAAGTATAACTTAGCCATCGCAATTTGAGCAGATTGCTCTTTTTGACTCGTTCGCTTTACATTTTTTTCAGTCCTTAAAATGGCCGATTCTGCCATGTAAATTTCGATTAAAATATCTGCAGCAGCAATTAATAGTTGTTGATGCTCTTCGAGTTGAGGGCCATATTTTTGAACGGCACCACCAGCAACCATTAAGAATGTTTTTTTCAATTTCTTAATCATTTCTTTTTCTTCAGAAAATAATTCAGAGAAATCTGGCGTTTCAAATGAAGGAATTCCCATGAGCTCTTCTTGAACTTTGGATGCTGGCCCTAATAAATCAACATGTCCTTTCATTGCTTTTTTAACCAACATTCCAACAGACAGCATTCGGTTAATTTCGTTAGTACCTTCATAAATTCGTGTGATTCTAGCATCTCTCCATGCCGATTCCATGGGCGTTTCTTCAGAGAATCCCATACCGCCAAAAATTTGAATTCCTTCATCCGCTGAGTTTTGTACATCTTCTGAGACTGCTACTTTTAAGATCGAACATTCGATGGCATATTCTTCAACCCCTTTTAGTTCAGCTTCTTGATGTGAGTTTCCAGCAGCTTCTCGCAGTGCAATTCGATCTTCAATGTTTTTTGCAGCTCTATACGTTGCCGATTCTCCAGCATAGGTACTCGCAGCCATTTCAGCTAATTTGGTTTTAATCGCTCCAAAATCAGCAATAGGGGTTTTAAATTGTTTACGCTCATTGGCATAGGTCACAGCCGTTGTTAAAATTCGTCTTTGAGAATCTAAACAAGCAGCCGCTAGTTTAATTCGACCCACATTAAGTGCGTTCATTGCAATTTTAAATCCTTCTCCACGACCCGCTAACATATTTTCAACAGGCACAATACAATCGTTAAAGAATACTTGACGTGTAGAAGACGCCCGAATCCCTAATTTGTGTTCTTCTTCGCCTAACGTAATTCCATTTGGATGTTCGCCATCATATTCAACAATGAACCCCGTAATGTTTTTATCACTTTCGATTCGTGCAAAAACGATCATCACACTACAAAAGCCTGCATTGGAAATCCACATTTTTTGACCATTGATCTTGTAGGACTTTCCATCGGCAGATAATTCGGCGGTTGTTTTTCCAGAATTCGCATCAGACCCTGCGCCAGGCTCGGTAAGGCAATAGGCTCCAAACCATTCACCACTTGCTAACTTAGGGACATATTTTTGTTTTTGTTCATCGGTTCCATACAATGTAATTGGCATCGTACCAATTCCTGTGTGTGCTCCAAATGCGGTACTAAAAGATCCGGTTCCGCTTGAAATATAATCACAAGTTAAGCAGGTCGATACAAATCCCATTCCCATTCCGCCAAAGGCTTCAGGAACCGCAACACTCAAAAAGCCTAATTCTCCAGCTTTACGCATAATGTCTTCGGTTAGGGCATAATCTTTAGCTTCAAAACGCGCCCTGTGAGGAATGATCTCACGATCATTAAATTCCATAACCGCATCTTTCATCATCTTTTGTTCTTCAGAAAAATCTTCAGGGGTAAATACGTCTTCGCATTTTGTTTCTTTTACTAAAAACTGACCACCTCTTAAAAGTTGTTTGTCGTTTGCTTCCATGTTTTTATTTTCAGATTTAAGAAGATTGAAAACAGAAAATAGACCCTAATTTAGGCTATTTTGAAATCCCATTGTCATTCTTTGGAATTCTTCTATTTTTTCTTCGAGTATTTTTAATTTGTTATCGTTTATATAATTTCTATGCTTTGCTACTAAAAGTTGAGTTCCGAGTTCAAATGAAGAACCTAAAGAGATGTCTAAAAAATGTCTAAAAGATTTGTCTGTTCTAGATGAACCTTCAGCAATATTACTAGGCATTGAAACAGAACATCTACTAATTTGAGAACTCAAATCGAACCTTTCATGCTTTGGAAAATCTAATAATAAATCAGAAATATCATTGGAAATCTCTAAACCGAGTTTCCAAATTTTTAAATTCTTGTAATTATGTCTTTGCTTAGCACACATTTTTTTCTCTTCTCTTCTCTTCTCGTCTTTATTCTTGTATTTAGTCTCTATCTTCTTTCCTCTAGTCTCTTTCCTCTTTCCTCTAGTCTCTTTCCTCTTTCCTCTAGTCTCTTTCCTCTTTCCTCTAGTCTCTTTCCTCTTTCCTCTAGTCTCTTTCCTCTTTCCTCTAGTCTCTTTCCTCTTTCCTCTAGTCTCTTTCCTCTTTCCTCTAGTCTCTCTATTTTCTATTTAAGAAATTCAAAAATTCCACATGCCCCTTGTCCAGTCCCCACACACATGGTAACGGCTCCATATTTCCCATTCATATTTTGCTTACGCATTTCATCAAACAACTGTACCGATAATTTTGCCCCCGTACATCCTAGAGGGTGTCCTAACGCGATTGCACCGCCATTTGGATTAATAATCTCTGGGTTAAGGTCTAATTCACGTATTACTGCTAAGGATTGCGAAGCAAAGGCTTCATTCAATTCAATTAATGACAAATCATCTTGCTTTAATCCTGCTTGTTTTAATGCTTTTGGAATGGCTTTTACGGGCCCAATACCCATAATTCGAGGTTCAACACCAGCCGCAGCATAGTTTACCAATCGTGCAATGGGTTCAAGGTTTAGTTCTTTGACCATATCTTCACTCATGACCATTACAAAAGCAGCTCCATCACTCATTTGTGATGAGTTTCCTGCAGTGACACTTCCGCCAGCAGCAAATACGGCTCTTAATTTTGCTAAAGCTTCTTTACTAGTTCCCGCTCTTGGGCCTTCATCTTTAGTAACCGTGTATGATTTAGTTGCTTTTTTTCCAGATGCATCAATATAATTTTGTTCAACTTTAATAGGAACTATCTGATCTTGAAACCGGTTTTCTGCTTGCGCTTTTAATGCTTTCATATGAGAGTTAAAGGCAAATTCATCTTGGTCTTCCCGAGAGACTTTAAACTGATTTGCAACGGCTTCAGCGGTATTTCCCATCCCCCAATAATAATCTTCATGTCCCGCTTTTATAAGGTCATAATTCAGTTCTGGTTTATATCCTGTCATCGGAACGCTACTCATGCTTTCTGCGCCACCTGCGATGATACAATCAGCCATTCCAGATTGAATTTTTGCGGTTGCCATCCCAATTGTTTCTATTCCAGAGGAACAAAATCGATTGACCGTGACTCCTGGGACATCGATAACTTCTAAGCCCATTAACGAGATTAAACGCGCCATATTTAATCCTTGTGAGCCTTCTGGCATCGCATTACCAACAATTACATCATCAATCCGTTTTGGATCTAAATCGGGCAGTTCTTTCATCATATATTTGATGGTTTCTGCGGCTAATTCATCGGTTCTTTTAAAACGAAAGACGCCTTTTGGAGCTTTTCCTACGGCGGTTCTGTATGCTTTTACAATGTATGCTTGTTTGTTCATAGTTATGTTTTTTATTTTGAAATGAGAGCAAAGAGGATAGAGTAGAGAGAAAAAACTTTCAAATTTGTCTCTAAGTAGTGTCGTTTTGGGTCTCTTTTCTATCCTCTTTATTTCATTTTCTAATTACGAAGCGGTTTCCCTGTTTTTAACATATGTTGAATCCGTTCTAAGGTTTTACGTTCGGTACATAAACTCAAAAACGCTTCGCGTTCTAAATCCAATAAATATTGTTCTGATACGAGCGTTGGCTCAGACAAATCGCCTCCCGCCATTACATAGGCTAATTTATTAGCGATTTTCATATCATGCGCCGAAATGTAGTTACTATCTTGCATCGAATCGGTACCGACTAAAAACATTCCCAAGGCTTGTTTACCCAATACTTTAACGTCGGTTCTTTTTATAGGTTGGGTATATCCAGAATCTGCCATTAATTTTGCGTGTTGTTTTGCAACGGCAATTTGTCGGTCTTTATTTACCACCACCACATCTTTTCCTTTTTGTAAAAGGTTTAAATCAAATGCTTCGTAAGCAGATGTCGATACTTTTGCCATTCCAATGGTTAAGAAATGTTCTTGTAATACATTTAATTGAACATCGCCTTTTTGGAACTTATCTTGCGCTCTTAAGGCCATTTCTTTTGACCCACCACCACCAGGGATGACTCCAACACCAAACTCAACAAGCCCCATGTAAGTTTCTGCTGCTGCAACAACTTTATCAGCATGTAAGGACAATTCGCATCCACCACCTAAGGCCATGCCATGCGGCGCCGAAATGGTAGGGATTGATGAATATCGCATGCGCATCATTGAATCTTGAAAATATTTGATCGCCATATTAAGCTCTTCATATTCTTGCTCTGCAGCCATCATGAAAATCATTCCAATATTGGCACCCACCGAAAAATTCGCACCTTGGTTACCAACCACTAAACCTGCAAAATCTTTTTCAGCCAAATCAATGGCTTTATTTAAACCTGCTAACACATCTCCACCAATGGTGTTCATTTTAGATTGAAATTCTAAGTTGAGGATGCCGTCGCCTAAATCTTCAACAACCACTCCCGAATTTTTAAATACTTCGTTTGATTTTCGAATGTTATCTAGGATGATGAAACTATCTTGACCCGGAATTTTTTCTTGTATTTTTCCTGGAATATCATAGGCATAGGACGCGCCATTTTTAACACTATAAAATGAAGAACTCCCTGCAGCTAACATCTCATGGACCCAAGCGGCGGGTTCTAAGCCTTCCGCTTTCATAAGTTCAATTCCTTTTTCAACACCAATCGCATCCCAAATTTGGAAAGGGCCGTGCTCCCAACCAAATCCTGCTTTCATGGCATCATCAATTTTATAAAGTTCATCGGTTATTTCAGGAATTCGATTTGAAACGTATGCAAATAGGGCGGTAAAACTTTTACGGTAAAAATCACCTGCTTTGTCTTTTCCTAAAACTAAGACTTTAAATCGGTCGACGACTTTATCAATCGTTTTTGTGAGTTCTAATGTGGCAAATTTTGCACGCTTAGCAGAACGGTATTCCAAGGTATTTAAGTCTAAACTTAAAATTTCTTTTTTACCATCTGCTGACACATTTTTTTTATAAAACCCTTGACCTGTTTTACTTCCAAGCCATTTATTTTCCATCATTGTATTGACGAAATCTGGTAACTCAAACAACTCTAAACGCTCATCTTTAAGGCAATTTTCTCGAATGCCGTTTGCAACGTGAACCAAAGTATCTAAGCCCACAACATCGACTGTTCTAAAGGTGGCCGATTTTGGGCGACCAATGACTGGCCCCGATAATTTATCCACTTCTTCAATCGTTAGATCTAACTCTTTGACCGCGTGAAATAAACTTTGTATGCTAAAAATACCAACTCTATTTCCAATAAATGCTGGCGTGTCTTTAGCGATGACAGAGGTTTTTCCTAAAAACTGTTCGCCATAACCTGCTAAAAAATCGAGAACTTCAGGAGCCGTTTTGGGTCCTGGAATAATCTCAAATAATTTTAGATAACGCGCAGGGTTAAAAAAGTGGGTCCCACAAAAATGTTTCTGAAAATCTTCACTGCGACCTTCACTCATGAATTTTATAGGAATTCCAGAAGTATTAGACGTGATTAAAGTCCCAGGTGTTCGGTGTTTTTCTAAGTTTTCGAATACCATTTTTTTAATGTCCAATCGCTCTACAACCACTTCCATAATCCAATCGACATCGGCTACTTTTGCAATGTCATCTTCCAAGTTACCCGTGGTGATTCGCTGTGCAAATTTTTGATGGTAAATAGGGGAGGGCTTCGATTTTAAAGAAGCTGCAAGGGCTTCATTAACCAATCGATTCCGAACAATTTTATCTTCTAAGGTCAGCCCTTTGGCTTTTTCTTTATCGTTAAGTTCTCTGGGTACAATGTCTAAAAGTAATACATCGACTCCAATATTGGCAAAGTGACAAGCGATTCCGCTGCCCATGATCCCAGATCCGATAATTGCAATTTTTTTTATTCTTCGTGTTTTCATCTAAGTATAAATAGGGTTGTTAGAATATTTTTTTGTTTGAGATCAGATTCATGATACAATCGGATACTTCATAAAAGTGGTCGAGCTTTTCTTCCGAAATTTCATTTTTGATGACATTGTTAAACTTTAATACATTTTGTTTGACTTCTTCTCTGTTTTTGAGTCCCGAATCCGTTAAATGGATAAGCACGCCACGACCATCATTGGGATTTGGTAACCGTTCTATTAAACGCATGCTTTCCAATGTTTTTAAAATTCTTGATAGACTGGTCGCTTCCATGCCCATTTTTGGACCTAATGAGGTTGACGGTGTCCCATTTTGTGGATCCACACTTAGGAGGGTAAACCCTGTTGCCATTGTGATTCCATAATCGGATGCTTCCTCATTATACATCCTTTGAACGGCTAACCAAGTCGTTCTCAGAACATAGTCTATTGTTTTCTCTTTCATAGTGTCTCTAATATCTTGTCTCAAATATATGAAAATATAGTATGCACGCATAGTAAAATGCGAAAAAGTTATGCATGCATAGTATTATTTGTGAGTTTTTTAAGTTAGAACGGGAAGTGTCGGGTAGGTTAGGGCATGCTAAGTCAGAGGATTTGTTCTGATTGACTACACGACCTCGTTTCCTTGTATTTTGTCACACAAAAGGATCCATGCGACATTTGCATCTTGGGTCTTTGGTAACTGAAACCATTATTCCACTCAGAGTAAATGTTTGTGGAGTGGGATTGAATATATTAGACCCCATCTTTCTTTTTGGTATAAAAATCTATAACATGTTTAGGAATTTCAATATTCTGGTTCAAATCTTTGTCAGGAATCGGATATTCATAGATGGTTTTGACAGGAATTTCTCCTGCCCAAAAATCTAAATTATAGTCCGATTTATTATCCCTAAAAGGGGTGTTTGCAATTTTTGCTGAAGCCGTTTCAATTTTAATCTCAATCACTTTTGTTGCCTTTATCTCTTTTTCATTAGGTTTTCTACAGAATTCCCATCTATTTGGGACAAAGTGATTGATGATGCTTTTTAAGCCTATAAGTTTTTCTTTGTCTGAAGTTAATTCTCTCACTGTTCCAAAGATGACTACAGAACGATAGTTAACAGAATGGTGAAATGCAGATCGAGTAAGTTTCATTGAATCTAAAATCATGACACTTAATGAGACTTCTCCAGATTCAATTAGGGCATTTGTCATTCTGTTTTTTGTAGAACCATGGATGTACAATGAATCACCATTTCTGCCATAATTAATCGGTTGCACGGAAGCTTTACCATTTAAGTTGAAAGCGATGTTGCAAATTTCTGTTGAATCTAATATAGAGTAAATTTCATCTTTATTATAGCTTGCTTTTTTTGCTCCGCGAATTACTTTATTTAATTCTGATTTGTTAAACTCCATTGGCAACTCAATTATTTGTTTTTATCTATTTGTATGTTGTTTTTCGTAATGTACATGTACTTATTATGAGGTTATTTTTAATAACGGTTTGTGTATGGTGCGTATCCCGCAGGGTATGCACTATACACCTTGTTGGGGTGTCGTTTTTATTTCTTTTCTTCTTCAATTTCTGGTTCAATTATCTCTGGAACTTCAAAAATCATTGGAACATTTGACTTTAACGCTTTTCCTGCAGCAATTGCTTGTCTAAACTTGAGTTTTGGAAGAACGTTGGCAATACCTTGACCAAAATAATTCGAGAGAAATTCACTACTGGTTTTGTCAAATTCTTGAAATGAAATAATTGTATTGCATTGTGTAAGGACAGTTTTTGACACATTAGCCGTCCTTTGAGCGATAACCATTAGTCCGACATTATATTTACGCCCTTGTAGTGCAATTTGAGCGATACTGTTTAACAAAGACTGGGATGATTTGTCTGCTATTCCAACAAAATTCCATTCAGGAATCACAGTATGCGCTTCCTCTAAAACTAAACATACTTTATTGCCAAACGACTTGTCGTTTTTTGCAATATGAAATAATAGTTTGAAGAATAATCGAGTATATTCTAAGATACCTGAAGTATTATTAACATCAGGCAATTCGAAGATTGAAATCTTTGCTACAGGATTTTGCATGAAAGAAGTTATTTCAGCGTGCATAGCTTTAGATACTTCTTTTCGCTTAGCTATTGTTGACTCATTGTCTTTTCCATAATTCTTTGAAACGGCTAATTCAATTTCATCTATTTCTTTAAATGCCATATCGGCAACTGTATTGTTGATTACATCAATTGGGTCTAAATCATCAAATTTCCCCTTGTACTCACCTGTAAAGTCAATACAAATAACCTTGATTGTTTCATCCTTTAAATATTCCCTAATAAGATTGCGGGCGAATATTGATTTGCCTGTTCCGGTAACACCAAGAACTGCAGTATGGTGGGTTAAGGCTAATTCTTTGTTTATTATAACGGGAAAATTAGTATTTGGAATATGACCAATCTGAAACTCAGTTTCCGCAATTTCTACATCTTGAATCTTGGAAGAAATATAGACGGGAGAGTTTATTTCGGGAACCCATCCAAATTGTTCAAACCTTACCTTTTCATGATTCCAAGTTCCTAATTGGATTGCTTCTCCAACTATTAAACCTGTTTCATTTTTATTTTCTAATTGCTCGATTCTTGTTGTGCCTTCGACTATTTGATAGTAAACAGAAGCATCTTTAACTCTTACTTCTAGAAGTTGGCCATCTTCTACAGATGCCTTGGAATTATATATAAACTTGATTTTTTGAATCGAAGAGTTTTCAGTTACTATTCCTACAAACGTATCGAGATAATCATTCTCTGGAACATCGGAAATCTTATAAATGATATCGTCAGTATGCCCCTTAAGTATTGGCTTCTTATCAAATATCTTATTGATTTCAACAGTTGTAAGAACCTTTATCCATTGTTGCTCATTTAGGAGATAAGTGTCCAATATAATTCCTTTTCTGATTTGACGAGCATCATCCATAGAGTAAACAAACTCTACAAAATCAAATAGTTTGATATTTTGCTTACGTTCCAAAAACAGCTTTACTAAAAAGGTATTTTTCGATTGAACGCCAAAAATTGACCCTAGTGCATTTTCCTGTTTTTCTTTTTCTCTTTTTTCAAATAGCTTATTGAAGATAACAGCAATGGCTGGAATGTTCAGTATCATGAAAATAACCCAATATAACAGCAAAGCGTTAAAACCGTCACTACCTAATCCAAATTGATTTAATGCTCCCCAAAGAAAAAATGCCGAGAATAGCGTTTGTGGTTTTCCTATTTCCCTGTTTACCCTAGAAAAGAACTGTATCCATTTGTTCTCTTGAGGCAATGGATTGTTTCTGAGCCAAATTAATACATAGCTGCTAATTGCTAGATATAAACTTATACCAAGAAAAAGCCAAAAGACCCAATTTCTATTTTCTTCAGAAATTAGAAGAAGCGATATTCCCGCGGTAACAGCATTTATAAAAATGCTTGAGTCCTTTGAAAAATGTGGTTGATCAATTAGAGAAAGTAAAATAAGAAGCAAAAAGCCCGAGGTGAACCAAAAGTCATTGAGTAAGAAATCAAAATCATTCGTTACGAATCTTCCAACTCCAATTAATAGAAGTAAAGAGAGTCCGAGAAATATGAGCCTTGTTCTCTTATTCATTTTTCATTGTCCTTTTTAATGCACCCCAACGGGAGACTTCGCAATAAGCCCCATTTCAGTTAAAGATTAATATATTATAACGATTTACAGTACTTCTAAGCCGTTGTTTTCTCTTAAAAAGTACTGTAATTGCATAATTTCTCTT
>Ga0209405_1000708_pt1 | contig 26551 bp, 23 predicted proteins | sample COGITO_mtgs_1105_6_FD_184803 | JGI IMG/M metagenome (GOLD analysis project Ga0209405, IMG submission 184803) | Pelagic marine microbial communities from North Sea - COGITO_mtgs_110516 (SPAdes) (version 2) | ecosystem: Environmental > Aquatic > Marine > Epipelagic ...
TTCGTTTATTCGTTTATTCGTTTATTCGTTTATTCGTTTATTCGTTTATTCGTTTATTCGTTTATTCGTTTATTCGTTTATTCGTTTATTCGTTTATTCGTTTATTCGTTTATTAGTTTATTTTATACCATATATATATACTTCGTTCCTTATGGCCCATTTATATCCTTTTTTTGATGACCCACTATTTAATTTGAAAATACATAATAAAAAAGAATTTAATGATTATAAATTTACTGCTAATGTATCTGATAATATAGAACACGAATTCGATAAAATTTGTTCTGCTGACTTTGAACTTACTAATCATCAAATTTTTGTTAAAAATTATATGTCTTCTAATACACCATATAATAGTCTTTTATTATATCACGGACTTGGTACTGGAAAAACTTGCTCTGCTATTAGTATTTGTGAAGAAGTTCGACGTATTTATAAACAAACCGGATTTAATAAACGTATTATCATCGTTGCTTCTCCTAATGTTCAAGATAATTTTAGAAAACAACTTTTTGATGAATCTAAATTAATATATGATAATAATCATTGGTCTATTCCCAACTCTTGTATAGGTAATACTATTTTAAATCATGTATTTCCTACACAATTCTCATCTCTTACAAAAGACAAAATAGCCAATGGTATCACTAAATATATTGATTCATACTATTTATTCATGGGCTATATTGAGTTTGCTAATTATATCAAAAAAATTCATATCATTATGAATAATAATGTTGATGATAAAGAGGATTCTGACAAAAAATCTACTACTTTATCCGGCGATGAATATAATCCATTAAAACGGGAATTTTCTAATAGATTAATTGTAATAGATGAAATTCATAATATGAAAAACACTAATGATAAACAAGCCACACATAACGCAACATATCTCAAGATTTTAATTCAAAATGTTCGATTACTTAAATTAGTTTTTTTGACTGCTACACCTATGTTTAATAATCATAAAGAAATTTTATGGCTTATTAATCTCATGCACATTAATGATAATCGTCCACAAATTAACGAAAAACATATTTTTGATGAACATGGTAATTTTATTGTTGACCAAAAAACCGGAGAAGAAACTGGACTACATAAATTTATTGATTTGACTAGAGGATATGTTTCATATGTACGTGGTGAAAATCCATACTCGTTCCCCTTTCGCATTTGGCCTTCATCGCACTCCACCGAAAAATCATCTATTGCTTCTGATTTTTTAGGAATGTCCTATCCAACATTTTCACCAACGGGTAAACCTATCACTAAAAACCAATTTATTAAATTTACTGATTTATTTATTTCGCAAATTCCTGAACATTCACTACAATATAACTATTATATTAGTTTAAAAAAACGTCTTATCAAAAAAAATGAACAATTACTTAAATATGATGAACTTAGCCCACTTATTCAAACTTTGAATTTTACGTTTCCATCTATTCAAAATAGTGATAAAGATGATAAAGATGATAAAGATGATAAAGATGATAAAGATGATAAAGATGATAAAGATGATAAAGATGATAAAGATGATAAAGATGATAAACTAGTAGTACGTAATTCTAATAATGGCTTATATGGCTCCGACGGACTATTCAATGTTATGAATTATAAGTCCGGGGTTTTTTCATATAAATCAAATATACTTACTAAATTTGGACCTATTTTTCATCCTAACTTTATACAATCTTATAGTCATAAGTTTAAAGCTATCGCAGAAGAAATTTTAAATAGTCAAGGTATTATACTTGTATACTCTCAATTTATTGAAGGCTCTCTTATTCCTTTCGCTCTTATGCTTGAAGAATTAGGCTATAAAAAATTTGGTGACAAATCTTTACTTAATACTAAATATAATTACCCAGGTATTACACATAATAAAAATTTAACCAAAAGTTTTAAATATATCATTATTTCTGGTAATTCCAACTATAGTCCTAATAATGAAGAAGAAATTGCAGCAGCTGTTCATAATAATAATACACAAGGTGACAAAATTAAAGTTGTTTTAATCTCTAAAGCCGGATCAGAAGGCATCGACTTTAAAAATATTAGACAAGTTCATATTATTGACCCTTGGTATAATCTTAATCGCAATGAACAGATTATTGGCCGTGCTGTTCGCCTTTGTAGTCATAAATTATTACCTTTTAATAAACGTAATGTTTCTATCTTTTTTCATACTACTCTTCTTCATATTAATGAAGAATCGGTTGATTTATATACTTATCGCCTTGCCGAATCCAAAGCAATTAAAATTTCTAAAATTACTAGAGTTTTGAAACAAAACGCAGTAGATTGTATGCTTAACTTGAAACAAACACTTTTTACACAAGATAATTTTTCTAAAACTCTTCCTATACAACTCAGTAATAATACTATTATTCAATATAAAATTGGGGATAAACCATTTTCTCTTTTATGCGATTTCGAACCTAATTGTGATTATAAATGTATTAATAATGAAGATATTCATGATATGATTCGATCTGATATTGTTGACTTATCTACCTATAACTACTCGTTTTTAGAATATAATTCTAGTATTATTATTGATAAAATTAAACACTTTTTTTCTTCTAATCATGTATCTTCCATCACTAATCTTTTTCTATATCTTAATAAATATCCGGAAATTATTGTACAATTCTCTATTAATAAAATGATTGATTCACAAGTTATTGTTTATGATAAATTTAATCGACCTGGTAATATTACTATGATTGGTCATTATATTATCTTTTTACCCACTCATAGTGACCATAATATTTCTCTATTTGATTCGACGACACCCTTACATTTTAAACATGATAAACTACAATTTAAATTTAAAGAACATTTTGATAAAACTAATACTAACACAAATAATTTACCAACAAAACTTGACGACGAACTTCCTCCTAGTAATAATCCTAATGATTCCCCGTATATTCATAAACTTATAGATAATATTACTAAGTTATTCAATTTATCGTTTGATACTTCTAATCATTCTTCACCTGAATATGAAAAATATATTAAAGATTGTTTAAAGACCGATACTGATACTTCATGGTATGAAATATCAAATTTTGTCACTAAGTTCCTTATTGAATATGATTTTAAAATCATAGTTATTCAACAATGTATATGTTCTCATATTATTGATTATTTAACTAATGAACATAAAATTTTATTTTTCAATTATTTATATCAATCTATTGAATCATTATCCCCTACACTACTTATTTTTTATAATTATATTCAATTACGCTCATTTGAATTCTTGGAAACACGGGCTATTATTCTACAAAAAGATAATATTGCTAGTTTGTTATATGTTTATAATACAGATACTAAAAATTGGAATATTGGACTACAAACAGATATTAAACACTACAAAACTAATTTAGCATTTTTATCACGCCAAACTATAAATAATATGATACGCCAAACAAATACTATTGGTTTTATAGAACTAAATAAAAATCAATATTTATTTAAACTTAAAGATTTGGGTGATAAATTAAATCGAGGATACCGATGCGAACAGGCTAAGTTACATAGTGTTCGTAATTTATCTACTCAATTATTATCATTATGGAATATTGATTCTGATGTATTTAATAAACATAAAAGAGAACTCAATTGTATTCTTATTGAAATTCTACTTAGGTACGCATCATTAGAAAATATTGATGATGATATTTGGTTTATTGATTCATTTGAATTTGTTTCTATTAATACTTTTTTACAAGTTTTACAAAAAATTTCTACCGACTAATAATGTAAATATTTACTTTCTATAATTTTATTGTATTTATATAATATAATTATAAACATGCCGGTTATTAGATCTAAAAATTTGATTGCTAATAGGTCTACTGGTGGATGTAAAAAACAGGGTCTAGCACCGTCTACAGGAAAATCTACCGCTATGAGGAAACAAACTATGACGAAAGCTAGTGCTAATGATAAAACCATATATTGTCTTAATCAAGTAGGTGGGGTTGGGAGATTTAGAAGTTCTACTACTTATGGTGATAGTGCAGGATGCTTCTATTCTGTTACGGATGCTTTTAATGATGTTAAACGAAAAATTCAAGCAAGTACCTCTAATTTTGGTGCTATTATTATTAAAGATAAAAATACACATTATGTATCTTTTTATAATAATACTGTTAATTTTTCTAGTATAAATGAACAGCTTGATGATTCTAATAAGAATCTTAATAATGGGTTTCATGGATATGGTTACTATAATAATAATGATGAAGTGATAGTTCCTGAGGATATGATTAACACCCCCGATAACACGATAAACGGGATACCTTTTACCTTAAATAAATTCACTTCTCTTCGTGCGATTTCAAATCTAGATGCTGATAGAATGTACTTTTTTTTGAGATATTATTTTGATTCAATACAGCCTGATGATAATAATAATATTGATAGTCAAAATAATTATTACAAACATGCAGAGAATATTTGTCAGTATTTAAATTGTAAGGTTCAGTGGGATCGATTGTATTTTGATACATATGCCACGAATTCGTCCAATATAATAGAGAACATTCTTACATACAAGGTACCTAATAATACTAGTTACAAATTCGCATTACCTACATCATCAAAAAAATCTATATGTAGTGTTTTTTCTAGTTTAGGTACATTACAGAGTGAAGAAACTGTCCTTAACCGAAACATCGAAACTGTATACCAATATGATTTTCTTATAAAAAACACATACATCTATAAATTGAAATTATATGAGATAACCATTAAAAGTTTTAATGAAATTTCATTTTATTAATTTTATTAATTTTATGTACACCTTTTACACCTTTGAACATTTAAAACGCCTATATTTATATAAAGGCTAATCATTTATAGTAAATTAATGAGTGATAAAGACACAGAATACGAAAATAATAATATTGCATATGACCGGCAACATACCGAAGAGGACGGGGGGAGGAATAAAATGTAAAAATTATGAATTATGTGAAAGTGTTTTACCCAGGTGGTGGTTTGAATGTAAAGGCAATTACTTATGTACTAGTTGTCATATGTTGTTTGGAACTTGGAAATTTCAAGGGCAAGAATATAAAACCGGTAAAGGAATACTAGAAATAAGTGATAATTTAGAGTGTCCGATATGCCTGGAAAATAAACGGGGGATATCACATCCCAATTGTGAACATACATTATGTATTGATTGCTTCAAACGATGTCATTATGGCAGAGATGAAGAATATGAATATGAGGTAAATGAGGAAAATCTTAGGAAATGTCCATTATGTCGCAAATAATCGGCGTTTTAAATGTTCAAAGGTGTAACATATTTATTTTTATTAGTTAAAAAAAGAATTGAAATCTTTTTATTATATATATTATTAATAGTATTTAATGGATTCATTATTTAATACATGTGTTATTACCAAAAGATGCTCACTTCCGGTTGTAAATATTTCTTCCAATATTCAAGATACTTTACTACAAACTTTAAAAAATAATATTGAAGGTGTATGTATTAATGAAGGTTTTATTAAGAAAGATTCTATTGTTATTTTGACTCACTCTTTTGGTGTTCTAGATGAAACTAATGTTGTCTATGATGTGGTATTTGAATGTCTTGTTTGTTATCCAGTGGATGATTCTTTGATTACGTGTACGATTGAAAATATTACAAAAGCTGGCGTTAAAGCATTTGTATCTACTGAGGATAATCCTGTTATAGTTTTTGCGGCACGAGATTTACATCTGACTGACCCACATTTTAATGACCTTATTGTAGGTCAAACTATTGTTGTTCAAATTGTTGGTTCACGATTCGAACAAGGTGACAAATTTGTATCTGTTATTGCCAAGTATGTTAATCCAGATTAACTCTTAATTCTATTTAATATTCCATAATTATTATTGTTAAACTATTTAACCATACTTTTATTTTTTTATATTTTTTTATATTTTTTTATTCTATAAATGCCATCTAATAAAAATTCTAGTTCTAGAAACAGAAGTGAATCAGCAGCATTAGGATGGCGACGTCGTAGATTTAGAGAAAAAATGACTAAAAAAATAAAAGATAACGCTAGTAGAAAAGTAACTACTGTTGTTAAAGCTATTACAAAACCACGCATTAAAGCTAAGAAAACTATTGCTAAAGCACTTCGTAATAAACAAGATAGAAATTATAACACATTTGATTTGTTCTTAAACTCTTTGAAAAAATCAAAAAATGTGATAAGATTGAAGCCCATTGCTGGTGATTCTATTGGCTCAAAACAAATTTTGACTTTTATGATTGACGCTTTATTTCAAAAACACCCACATTCTGGAATACTCACAAATATTGACGAACAAACACGAGTTACAAAACGTATTATTATTCAAATAACTATTACAGCAAATACTAATACTGTTATTGATATTAAAACACCAGATAATCCGTATGATTTTAATATTATTTCGAATTCTTCTTCATATATTATGGGTGATTTACATAATCCAGGTGTTATTGATGATACTCCTATTATTGAATTTGGATTGAAAGATACATTCTTATTACAAATTCTTCAAAATTTAGAAGGTATTGATTTTTGCGAATATGGTACTTTTAAAAATATATGTGAAAAACTTCAAGATAAAATTGATGCGGTTGGTAATAAAAATAATAAACCTTTTGCTGTTTTTCCAGATGAACCGTCCAATCGCGCAGATAGTCCAAATGAAAATCCTATAATTGATGGTAATATTAAACTCACTTATAATGTTTCACACTTTATTACCGTCTTTTATGGAGAACTTTTAACTATTATTAAAAATCGTTCTATACTATCTGTCATTAATGATATTCAACCTTTTTATATATTAGCACATAACATGAATTTCTTTTCTTGGGATGACGTCGCTAACTTATATATGGCGGATACCGAAAAACAAACACCCTACTTTTTATCTGATCAAAATCTTTTAATAAATTTAAGTGATGATATAATTAGCTTGATGCCCCAAACACAATATTTTTTGTTATATCTTAGTAAATCTAGAAATATTAGTGAATTTAAATTAAATATAACTGATGAATTTAAGAAAGATATTTGTTTGGCCATTCTTAACCAGATAAATAAGAGGTATAATTATCATAAACCAATCAATACACTCGAAGAATTTCTAGAAAATATTCATGAGAATATTATGATTATAATTGATTTACCTGAAACTATAGCTACACCTCAAAATGCAAAAATTATTAAAGTACCCAAGGGTATTGATGATGGTATTACATATGTAGATGCTTATTTACCACCAGATTCAGGGAAGAAAAAACGTAAGCATAAACGTAAATTGTCGAAAAAACAACGCCGATAATTTTATAGATTTATATTATATTTTTTCAACCGTGTCTTACTAACTATTTTTATATAGTTTGTGACACAAAAATTGAATTATTAATACACTTTACTAATTTTTAGTAATTATAAACACTATTATATACTATTATGTTTTGGAAGTACAATAGTATTTATGTTTTTAATAATAATAATAGTCCATTACACGATATAAATATACTTAAAACTATTGCTTCTTATTATATTCACCCATTTATTGAATCGCGAGAAAATACACTCAACGATATTGTAATTAATGAATTAAATTATGCGTTTTCTAGATTAATTAATCTTGAACAGCAATATGCTAACACGATGAATTTATATAATAAAAATTTATCTTTATTACCTTATGATGATTTAGAAGATTACCGTTTTAATATTCATAGATTAGAAGTTATGTTATATAATACAGAGAATTCTATTGAATTTTTAAATTCTCGTAAGCTAACTACTTGTCTTTCATATAAAGGTCATAAAATACATCATATTATACTAGCTTATTGGAACGATATCTATAATTTTGCTTATTAATTATATATAATTTATAAGAATAATTTATCATACATATATTATGTATTAATTATGAAATCTGCTAATTATACTAATAATACTAATTATACTAATAATACTAATTATAAAATATTTGTTATTGGGTTTAATAAAACTGGAACAAGAACTATTCATCATTTTTTTGATAATAATAATATTAAATCTATACACTGGGATCAAGGAAAAATCGCAAGAACTATTAAATATAATTTTGATTTAAATCAAAATAATAATAATTGTAATAATAATTGTAATAATAATAATTGTAATAATAATAATTGTAATAATAATAATTGTAATAATAATAATTGTAATAATAATAATTGTAATAATAATAATTGTAATAATAATAATTGTAATAATAATAATTGTAATAATAATAATTGTAATAATAATAATTGTAATAATAATAATTGTAATAATAATAATTGTTATGTTACGTTATTAGGGGAGTATGATAAATATACGGTTTTATGTGATATGGAAGATATAGAGCAAGATATTTATGCTAATGAATTATATTTCAAACATTTGGCTCAGGATTATCCTAATTCTAAATTTATTCTTAATATTCGTAATATAGAAAATTGGATTCAAAGTAGATTAAAACATCAAAATAAAATTCTTGGCAACTATGCTGATTATTTATGTAAAAAATATAATATATCTATTTTACAATTACAAGAAAAATGGAGACAAGATTTTGTCACACATATTAATAATGTAAATGTATTCTTTTCCACAATGCCCAATAGACTCATTATCTTTGATATTGAAAAAGATAATGTAGATAAACTTATTTCTTTTTTCCATGAATATAAATTGAACAGAACTCATTTTCTACACTATGGAAAAACAACTCATTAACTTATTAACTTATTATTAAATATATAGTTCTACTCCTGTATATTTTAAGAAAATAAGTAAAATATTTATCATATTTATTATAAGAATAATTATTATGTTTAACATATATGTAATTTTTTTAACGTAATCCTCTTTTTTTATTATATATTGATTTTTGTTATTAATATTTAATCGTCTAAAATAACCTATTAAAATATCATCATTTATAGCATGTACTAATTTATGCTCTTCATGTATTGTGGATTTTACACAAGCATCTGTAAAAGTTGGACGCGTATAATGATATGTATTTAAATGTGGATATATTAGTTTTCTATCAGCTACTAATATTTGTTTTATAAAATTATTACTTATATATATATCATCCACAAAAGTAAAATCTATTATACCATTTTTTATATACATTTTATATATTTTTTCTAGTCCATTACGAGTTATAAAGTAACAACCAGCAGACCAATGCATATCATAATTTAAAGGTATATACTCTTTGTGGGATAATATTAATGTTATACTAAGTCTAGGATTTATACAAAATAATAATAAACATTCGGTATCTTTTGGTCTATTTTCTATTATTTCACTTAGCGACTTTTCCCATTTTTTTTTATATGTATTACAAATATCATCTTCCATTATAATCGCATAATCATCGTTATTTTCATAAGCTATTTTTATTGCCTTTAAATGGGATAATGATACTGCTACTTCATATTTACTCAAAATTTCGTTTTTCTTCTTACCTAATGTAGAATATATGTTGGTTTTTGGTAGGTTTATATCTTTATACCCATATAAAATATTTCCATCATATGCTTCTATAATTTTAATTTTTGAATTTTTATACATTTTTTTCATCAAATTTCGTCTATCTTTTGACCGTTTTAAATTGATAACATATGTAGTGATATTATCCATTCTCTATTTGTACACTTAATATTACTTAGTATCATTTATTATCTTTAACTTTAACAAAAGAATATAAATATAATGTTTTTCATAGTTTAATATATCTAATGGATAAACTAAATAAATCTAAACTTTTTTTAGAACAAATGGACCAAATTAATCAAATTCATTTTTTGCAATTATTAATCACACATAATATTAGTTTTTCTGAAAATAAAAACGGGTCTTTTCTAAATTTAAGTGAACTTGATTCTATTCAATATGGTATCATTGAACAATTTATTGATAAAACATTACATGAACAAACAATATTTGATAATACTGAAAAAACAAAACAACATTTTAAAGATATTGTCGAATCTTCAGATTCTTTAAATTCTAAATGATAAATTCTAAATGATACGATTTTTTCTATAATAACCAGTTATATATTTAATATCATCTATTAATTTTTTATGAGTATTAACATTCAGCTTTTTCTCTTCACCACAAATTATTATATACTCATTAAGGCTTTCTAGTTCTAATCGTTTTCTTTTTATAAAATCTTGATGACTACTTGGATAGTGATTTCCATACGCATATATAATATTTAATATATCGCGATATAAAGTATCGCTTTTTGGTAATAACCCTTTTACTATATCGTCATTATATCTTTTACTTGTACTTTCACAAGAAAAAGCTAACTTATGTTCTTTACTATTACGCAATACCATATCTGCTTCATAAAATAACATTGATAGTTTTGTTAATGTATTTGTATCTTCTATTAATTCACGACAATTATAATTAGATAAACAAGACAATATATTAGCACTTGTATTTACTAATAGTTTTTTTGTTTCTGTTACTAATGCTTTTCTACCGGATATTGTAGATATACCATGTTTATTTAGTGTCTCTTCACATTCACTAACTATATTTTTTTCTCCTAATATACCCCAGGGAGATGCATTATTTGTTATCAAAAGATTATTTTCATGAGTTTTTCCTTTTTCTTTAAATGAAAAACTTCCCGTTACCACACATTTTATTATCGATATTGGTTCGTTATTATATAAAATATTATTAAATATTTTCTTTGTATCCTTAACTATACCATTATGACACAAAACTATTGCTTTCTTAGGATATAATTCGGGATACTCTTCTATTTCTCTTGCCACTGTTTTATAATCATATGTTTTTGTTGTTAAAAATATATAATCTATTTCTTTGTTATTTATTGTATCTTTTATATTAGTCAATTTGGTTTTTTTATCTTTTAAAATGACATTTGTGTTTTTTGATATATTATTATATAAATAGTAACCTACGGGTCCGTCACCAATTATAATATTACTTTTTTGTCTTTTTTGTATTTTTGATATATGTCTTTTTTTTTGTGATATTATATTGCTAATTTTATGTAAATAACTATATCTATTCATCATTTCATATAGTCATCTACTTCTATATATATTTTTATATATTTTATACATTTGAACATTAAACGCCGACTTTCTAATATTTATGGAATTAACCGAAATTGTTAAATTATATTATAATGCGTACACATAAAAGTAGTAAATTTTAATGCGATTTATACTTTGTAATAAAACAGCATAACATAGCATTCTGCGAAATTCCATTTCATTTTTTCATTTTTTGGAGATTGAATATTATTATCATTATTTACATTCAACCAACTTTCTTTTGAGTATTCAAAACTCCATGATTGATTCCATTTTTCTCGTTTGCCAATTAATTGTTTCCTTTTCATTTCTTTGTGTTGGGAATAAGATTCTCCATCAAAATCCATTTCTTTACCATAACACAGCGTCCATTAGCATTCCACGTCTTTCCTTCTTTACACTGTGATTTTTAGTGTGAGTATTGGTGACAGAACTAATGTTAAGATCTGGTTGGGACACTTTTACCTTACTTGTTTTTCTGACGTTCTTGGCTAAAACACATCGTCCGTTGACGTTCCGCATTTTTCCTTCTTTACATGGATGGATTTTCATTCTATTATACTATATATATTATACTATATAGTTAACAAATATTATTTTGACGTTTGTATTTAAAACTTACTATTGTTATCATTTAATAATAATAATGAATCACTCTAGGAAACATTTTGGAATTATATGCGAAATGTATCCTTTTATTACAAATGAAAAAAAACTTCAAACTAATTTTAATACTAATAATACTATTAAACTTAGAAAAAACAATATGATTCATAATATACCAGATAATGTCTTTGTATTTCGTCGAAAATATGATAACCTAATGCATTGTATTTATATTTTACTACAAAACTCACATAATCCTGATATTTTTACTTCTTATAGTAACGATAATACTAAATTATTTCAAACTATTATAACTATTAAGAATTATGTTATCAATCTATGTAATAATGATAAGGGGTTTAAATTAAAACCCATTAAATATACATGCAAAAATTTTGTTAACTCTATATTTTCTTCTGAAATAACAAATTATTTAGATTTTTATTCTCTATGTGTTTATCTTGATATAGTTGTTTTACTTATTAAACCAGATATTAATGTTATTTTTATTTTCGGCGATTTGACAACCGCAAAAACATTTGGTTATATTACTCATATAAATATAAATAACACCTTTCACTTCCAATGCGATTTAAAAGTTATTTTAGAAGATTTTTATCTGGTTTATAATCCAATGAAACCATTATTTTCTGTGTCATATTATAAAATCACTGATTTACGTGCTATTTGCGAAAAACTTAATATCCCTACAAATAAAAATGACAAACGTCGAGTTAAAAATGATTTATATACTGATATTGCTTCTAAACTTATTTTATAATAATATTTTTTCGTCTCGGTAATATTAAAGGAACTACCGGCACACAAGCTATTTCTTTTTCTTTTTTATGTAATTTTTGCCAGAAGTCCCATTTTTTTCGCCTTAAAATACCTAATAATTTATTCCCTTCTATGTAAGTAATATCTGGATTTAAATCATTAAAATTTGTTATTTGTTCTGAAATTGTATTATATTTTCCTTTTATTAATAAATATTTTTCGTATTCTTTTTTTAACCAGTCGGGGATTTCATTCCTTTTTATATTACGTTCTATAAGATTAAAGGCTGCTCTATTATTATATGATTCATGTGTTTTTTTATTATTTATTCCATAAGATGAGCATAAAGGACACTTTCCGTTTGATTGTGCCGTCCTGAACCAAGCTATTATACAATTTGTATGAAAACAATGCCCACATTCAGGTAACATAATACACTGCTCTTCATTTATATTTTTCGAATCTGTTACCTCATACATATCTTCGTGACAAATAATACATATCGTTTCATTCGTCGGCGTTTGATTTATATTTAATAAATTTATTTGCTCCTCACTCATTTATTTATTTTATAAATATTTATATTTTTTATTTTAAATTGAAATTGAAATTGATTTAATTATATATATCGAAGATATATTATAATCTATATATAATTTAATGACGGATAATATTAAATTAGATTCAATTAAATCATATCTTAAATACCATTTATCTTCTAAAGATTCCAGGTCACAAGAACTGGAAATTCGATTTGGTACAAATAATAATAATCGTCTATCTAAGATTAATTATGATAATATTATTAAAAGTTTACATTCTAATGGCTTTACGTCTATTAATACTATCGGTTCACATGTATTAAAAGTCAGCGAGGTTAAATCTAATCTAAGAACTGAAATTTATGATTTACATTATATTCGTGAATATTGTAACTCTAATGATTTGGCAAGTCTAATAAAAAATAATCCTGAAAATATTAAATTTCAAGAAAAAACACCTGTTATTCATAATATCACAGATAAATCTATTCCTGTTTTTGATAATAAGGATTTTAATTTTAGAATCGCATATAATAACGAAATTACAAAAACAATCGATGATGATGATGTTATTAGTTTTGTATCTAATTCTAAAATTAGCAGGAATTTTCGTCTAATGAATCGCATCACTTTCACACATACAGATATTCCTGTTAAAATAGATTGTAGTGTTGTAAAATATAATACAATGACAAATTCTATTACTTTTAAAGAGTCAAAAATATTAGAAAATACAGAAATATATGAAGTGGAAATAGAAATCGATAATGAACAAGCATTCAAATACGAACTTAATCAACTACATACTAAAATTAATAAATGTATTATGTATATTTTATCAGGTATTCAAGAATCGTTTTATCCTATACCAAATTCCGTTTCTAATACTATACTCAATGAATATAAAAAACTTATATCTACTGATTATCCATTGTTTTGTGGACCATCTTCTGTAACTTTACAATTGCAACATCTTTTACCGGATAATCCAAATAATGTGTTACAAAAATATACTATTACTGATAAAGCCGATGGACTACGAAAATTACTATATATATCGTCAACTGGTAAATTATACTATATTTCTACAAATATGCAAGTACAATATTGTGGGGTAAAAGTTAGCGATAATTCATTATTTGGTTCATTAATAGATGGAGAACATATTTTATATGATAAGTATAACAACTTTTTAAATTTATTTGCCGCATTTGATTGTTATTATCATAATAATAAATCTAGTAAGGATTTTCCATTATATACATTAAAAAACGGTAAACCAGATGGTAGATTGAGTTTATTATTACAAGTAACACAAAAAATTAAAAACAGTATATCTAACGACAAATTTTTCAGTATCATATGTAAAACTTTTAGAATTATTGATGAATCAACTACACTATCCGATGAGTGTAAAATTATGTTTGAATCGATTAAAGATTCTGATAAATTTAATTATAATATTGATGGATTGATCCTTACACCAGCTAATTTAGCTGTGGGTGCTAATTCTGTAGGACAATCAGCTAAACATTCTAGTAAGTTTACATGGAATCGTTCTTTTAAATGGAAACCACCAGAATATAATACTATTGATTTTATGGTCACATTTCCAAGAACCAATAAATCAAATAACATTATTCATAATACTGATAATACTATCGATAAATATAAGGTAATTAATCTACGGGTTGGTTATAGTACGAAAAGACATGGATACTTAAATCCGTTCAAAGATGTTATTGATGGTAATTTTAATCGTGACCAAACCGATACACAAGATTATGAACCTGCTTTGTTTTACCCCACAAATCCATATGACAATCAAGCACATATTTGTCATATACAATTAAAACTTGATTCAAACGGCATTGAACAAATGTTTACAGAAGAAGGTGATGTTTTTAGTGAAAATATGATTGTTGAATTTAAATATGTTCCTTCCAATGAATCATTTATGAAGTGGGTTCCTTTAAAAGTACGTTATGATAAAACATATGATTTATTAAAAACTGGTAAAAATTTTGGTAATGCTTATCATGTCGCAAATAATAATTGGCATAGTATACATCAACCTGTAACAGAAGATATTTTAAAAAATGGAATTGACGAAGATAGTTTAATACTAGCAAATCATGATGTTTATTATAATACAACACGTAAAAAATCAAATATCGCACATAATTTAAGAAACTTTCATAATAGACTCAAAAGTTCACTTATTTCTTATGCTGCTAAAACAACAGATTGTACACTTTTAGATATTGCTGTAGGTAAAGGCGGTGATATACGTAAATGGTGTAAAAACAAAAACATTAATTTTGTATTAGGTATTGATATTTCTGTTGATAATATTGAAAATAAAGTTGATGGAGCATGTAAGCGATATCTTGATGAAAAAAATAATGATAATGATATTGTAAGTGCTATATTTATACCAGGCGATTCTTCCAAAAATATTCGAGATGGTTCATCATACTCATCCGCACAAAATAAGAGTATTTCCGATGGGATATTCGGCGTTGGTTCTAAAACACCATCTATTATTGGAAATATGCCTTCTAAATATTTCGGTATTGCCTCTAGTGGTTTTAATATTGTATCATGCCAATTTGCTCTACACTACTTTTTCCAAAATAAAGAAACTCTTAAAAATCTAATTATTAATCTTGTTGAATGTACAGCATTAAATGGATTATTTATTGGAACATGTTATAATGGTAGAACAGTATTTGATTTATTAAAAGATAACACTAATTTATATTTCTCTAAAAACGACGAACTTATTCTTAATATTACAAAAAAATATAGCAGCACATATTTCATAGACGATGAAAGTTCGCTAGGTTATGCTATTGATGTATTTCAAGAAAGTATTAATAAAGTTACTACAGAATACTTAGTTAACTTCGAATTCTTCATTCGTATTATGCAAAACTATGGATTTGTTCCTGATATTATTGATGAAGGACACCAGTTCAAATATCCTATTTCTGACTTTGAAAGTTATTATGATGTTTACAAAGAAACTGATAAAAAATTTGAAATGTCTCAAGAAGAACGATCAATCAGTTTCTTAAACAACTATTTTATATTTAAAAAAGTAAGACACGTCAATATTAATGAAGTAGTTTGGGATAACTTAGATAGCGAAGTACCTGATGTTCCTATTAAACCTAAAACCATTAAAATTAAAACAAAACGAACTAAAGAAAAAGTATAAACAATAAATTCTAATGTAATACAGATGACATATATATCTATTAATACTAAGTTACCACCAATATCACAAGATGATATCTCTTTTTCATATAATGTAAAAAATGATCTATATGTTTCCAATACATTATATTATTATCTACAAGACCTCAAGAAAGAAATTGAAAAAAATAAAAAAAATTGGGATCATATTAAAAAGTATGTCAATCAACACGAATTTATACATACTAAATTACCTGGATGCAAATATTCTGTATGTAAGTATAATCCTATTTCTCGTTCTTTTTTTAAATTAATCGAAATTTTACATACATATGATTTTTACTTACTTCGCGACAATACCCATATTAAATCATTTCATTTAGCTGAAGCACCCGGTGGGTTTATCGAAGCACTACATTACTTTTGTAAACAAAAAAATATTTATGTTAACTCTGTCGGGGTTTCATTATTTGATAGTGATGATAATATTCCATCTTGGAATTATTCTTTTTTTTCACAATATAAAAATATCTCTATTGATGAAGGTGTCAATAGATGTAATTTAAATGATATGTATAATTATAAATATATAGTTAATAGATACTCTCCAACTTATGATATTATTACTGCTGATGGAGGTTTTGATTTTTCAAGTGATTTCAATAATCAAGAATCGCTATCTCATCCTCTTATTTTAGCCGAGGTTTTATATGCTATTACATTACAAAAATATGGTGGGAGTTTTGTTTTAAAAATATTTGATTGTTTTAGCAAACTATCCTGTGAAATTATTTATTTATTATCATATATTTACGACAAGGTATATATTTTTAAACCATCTACCAGTAGACCAGCAAACTCTGAAAGATATTTGATTTGTAAAAACTTTTGTATTTCTAATAAAATTCGCAAAAATATCATAGATTCCTTAATGAATATTTTTGAACATGATAAAAAATATAATAATATTTTAGATTTTGATTTACCATTATGGTTTACTAATAGAATTGAAGAAATTAACGCCATACTTGGACAAAATCAATTAGAAACAATATCCAATACTATAACAATAATATCTCATAAAGCACAAAAAGATAAGATTGATAATCTAAAGAGTAATAATATACAAAAATGTATAAATTGGTGTATTAAACATAATTTTCCATATAATAAAAACTAAAATCCAGAAATTCACTTTTTTTGTTTTTTTTACTTTTTTTAACAAATCCATTTTGATTTTTTTCAAAAATGGACATGTCCATTTTCTGTTTAACCTATTTTTTTTTGTTTAAAAAAAGTAAAAAAAGTGATTTCCCTACATTTAGCTCTTAATAAAAAAATCACTCCCCTAAAAAAATCACTACATGATTTTTAAAAAAAAACTGAATCGTTTTTTGAATCGTTTTTTGAATCGTTTTTTTCCTCCGTTAATCGTTTTTGAATCGTTTTTTTCCTCCAGATTTCTTTCTCTGTATAAAATATATGGATGGGTTTTTTGCATGTAATATATGCAACTATAAAACCAAATATAGTGGTAACTATAACAGACATTTATTGAGTAATAGACATTCAAAAAACGATTCAAAAAACGATTCAAAAAACGATTCAAAAAACGATTCAAAAAACGATTCAAAAAACGATTCAAAAAACGATTCAAAAAACGATTCAAAATTTGAATGTATAAAATGTAATTATTATACTTGTTATCATTGTAATTTTCTAAGACATATGAGAACAAGAAAACATATTTCAAAATCTTTAATTAAGCCACAAACACAAGAATACGAATGTTCTTTTTGTAATTTTAAAACAAAATATAAATGGAATTATACACGTCATTTGAAAACAAACCGTCATTTTCAAAACATGTATCAGAAAAAAATTGGAGAACGATTATGTTATGAAAAATCAATTAAAAAAATCGAAATAAAAGAAGCAGATTTAGATGATGTTTTAATGAATGGTATTGAAAATACCATCATTAATAGTATTAGTAAGTGGTATGAAAAAATGAAACATAAATCGATTCGATGTTGTGATAAAAAAAGAAAAAAAATACAAATATTATCAAATAATAATACCTGGGATATGACAAATATTAATACGGTTAAAAAATTAATAGATAATATCCAATCACAATACTTCAAGAAAATAAAAAAGTGGAGATTACATTATAAAAATATTGTAAATAAAGAGCGTTATGAAGATGAATTGATTATTTTATTAAAAAATACAACAACTGATTTAAAGAAGAAGAAGTTTGTCACCAGGGTATGTAATATTTTTAGTACAAATAATTAGACAATTATCTGTTCAAATTTGTAATTATTTTATGATAGAGATTTATGTTCAAATAATTGATAATTTAATAATACTAAAATTAATCCACCGACTAATGTTAAAAATAGTCGGTCTATATTTTTATTTGTTCCTAGACTACTTATGAAGTTGTTTTGGTAGTCTGTTAATAAAGTTTCATTTATAACTGTTGAATTATTGTTATAATCATTTAAATCGAGATTTACTGAATTAATCTTCATCTAATAATATATTATTATATAAATTATTATTATATAAATTATTATTATATAATAATAAATGACTTTTTGGAAACCAGTAGAAAATTATCAAATAATAGAAATAAGTAGTATGAAAAAAAATAAAAAACCATTAAATACTAATGCGAATAAATTTCGTGCACGTCCACTACAACATTATAGAAAACAATATGATACGAATACTTCTAGTAGGTACCAACAACTATCACACTCGGGATTTTATTATCCGGGTGGATATATTGTAAAATCTAATAAAGTAGAAAATTCGAATGACTGTGCCGGTCATGTATTTTCTGCGGATTATATGTTGAATAAAGATTATAACATAAAAACCGAAAAGAGAATATGTGATGGTAAAAAATTAATTCGACAAAAAGGTTCATCTATAACAGATAATCGCCATTTACTATATGCTAGAAATAAAACATATTTACAAAATATGCCTATAAAAGAGACACGTAAAGATGATGATTATGAGTTTACAAACAAAAAGATAGAATGTGGAGAAAACATTGAAATAGATATTATTAGATATAGCAAAAACAATAATAGAAATTATTTAAAAACAGGGGGGGTTAGTAGTTCGGAAAGAATTTTACGTAGAAAGTATGAAACAATAAAAAAATCAGCATATCATAATGGTTTAAGTACAAATTCAATAGCCATGTCTTTAGCCTATAATACTCCAACAATATCCAACCTAAACACTAATACTTTGTGTAATATCTATCCAAAAAATAAAAATAATAAATATTGTTTTAAACAATAAAATAGAACTTAATATCCAAGATAAACATAGTTGTATTGTGATGTATTATTGTTTAATATTGTACTTAGATTGAGATATATAGTATATACTATTGTACAAATAATTATTTATCTATTCTACATACAGAATTTGAAAATATATGACATTCATATGGTTGAATCGGGTGTTTACATTTATTTAATACATAACTTTCACATATTTCACAATATGGTGGAGGATTAACTTCATTCGGACAAATCGGAGAAGCACGGCGCTCACGCCGCAGGGTCAAAATTTGAGTATCTTCGTAATTAATATAATCTATATTTTTTGGTATAATAAGTGTTGATGTATTATGACTAACCGGAATTTTAATAATTTTTTGATAGTATAAAATAGTTTTAATTGTTTTAGTGACAAACATCTAACTATTATTTATACTAGCTTTTAAAATTATATAATATTTCAATTTTTTACAACTAACTTATTCTTCTGTTCTATATAACATATTTAAATAACGATGTAATATTTATTTCTCTTATACCATTTAATATGAGTAATAAATGGGTTAGATACTTTGTATAGTGTTTAAAAGTATATTAACATTATATACTCCATATATGATATATAAATGTAGACACAGATGAAAATATGTGGATATAATAATATGATTATTTAAATAGAAAAACATACTTAATTTAAAAAACACAATACCAGGTATTTGATATAGTAACACAATGATATTATTATAATATATAGGTATGATAACTAAATGTGTATAAGCTATATGTGCCATAAAATAATCAATTTTCCGTATATTTTCAAAATTAATATATGGAATATAAATATGGTTATGATATACTATTGATGTTATAGAAACAGGAATGGCGGTAATTAAAAGTGAATAGTTTCTAAAATATAATATCATTGGGATAATTACAGATGGTACGAATATTGATGAAATGCCGAGAAGTTTCATTAGATTAAAAAAGGTTAAATCTTTAAATAACCAGTATAGTTATTGTCTACCTCCGTGAGTTTTTTTGAAAAAGGCGTTTAAATGATGGATATCATATTTTGGGGGTTTTAATGGAGTTGGGAATAAATCATAATTTATATTTATCTCTTTTTTTTTAAAGGTAGATAATAGTTCTGTTTCAGCATTTCCATTAATATTCTCGTAGAATATTATACCTAATATTCTTTCAAACGCACATGAATGAGTTTTGGTTGTAGGCAATTTTCCAAACCCATCCAATAACTCTTTAAATGCTTTATTTGAGATAATAAATGAACAATGTTGACATAAATTTATTTTATATCTCGGTTTAGTGCATACATTTAGATTTAATTCATTATATACATTTGATAGTGTTTTTTCCTTTACTATAACTTCATCTACTAAACTAAAATACTTGGATTGTCTAGTTAAGTCTAAAGCGCATTTCTGTTGTAGATGACTATCCCAATACGAAGTACGATGTATTAATCCTACACTATAATCAGTAATATTTTTACAATCAAATGTATTAGTAGCCACTAATGTGTCTTGTATACAAAAATAAATTTTATAATTTGGTAATGTTTCATAACCAATTTTCCACGCTCCAATTTCATAGTTTTTATTACGAGGAAATTTAACTGTTATATTATCAGTTTTTTTAATATTTTGTAGAATATCATATTCTTCGTCGTCGCTACTTATAATTAATATATCTAAATCATAATATTTATTGAGATTATTGACACAGTCTGTTATAAATTTATTATGATTTTCATGATTGGGTTTAATAGTAGAAATAATAGCCAAAATTTCTTTCATTTATTATATGATATATTTTAATATTTTTAGTAATTTTAGTAATTTAACGAACAACGATTAGGGTCTATTGGCTATTACATATTTTCGGATTTACACCCTTGAAACTTTAAAATGGGAAAAATTTACATTTAAATTATATTATATAAGGTATATATCGTGGCTCTCCAATTTGTTATTATTTTTTAAATATTTGTTAATAATATTTATTACCTTTTCTACATTTACATTTATATCTAATTTAGAATTATCAGAGCGATTTCTTTTTTTATTTATATATTTATCACTATACCAAATAGGAAAAACAGAATGGTCATCACATATCATTACATGATACATATTAGAAGAATGTGATAATCCGGGAAAATAATTATAAGGGTGCCATTCATCGTGAACACACTCTATAATTAAACTTTCATATTGGGAAAATGGTATGCTACAAAGTTGTGCGCCGTGTGGACTAATAATTATTTTATGCTCATTAAAAAAATTTATTTGATAATCAAAAGACTTATCTTCAAAATATGTAATATCAACTTCCATATTAAAACTTTTCTTAATATTATCACATAATTGTTTACAATTAGTTAAACGTCTATTGTTTTTACGATTTACTAAACCGATTCTTATATTATTACAATTAGAAGTATTTAAAAACAATTTTTTTATCTTTTCAGAATTATTTGGAAACCAATTCATAATTTTATTTTGTTTTTTTTCACCATTTAAAATAAAATAACTGGTTGTTGTTTGCAAAGAATACTTTTTATAAATAACATTTTCATTATTTTCATTATTTTTATCATATTTATTCGTAAAAATTACATTAGAATTTTTTTGTAATATGTTTTTACAATATGATTTAATATAATTTATATTAGATTTATTTTTTGGTTCAATTATAATATATTGAAAATTAATATCATTAAGTATTATATCACTACACCAATATAAAAATTGCATATAATAAACAAAATGAATCAGTGTGGTGAAGGGTGTAAAAGCGACCAATTATTTATATAATTTTAATGTTTTCAATTTGCAATAATTTGAATATGATCACCCAAAATATTTGTACTTACTGTTATAAGATGAAATTGTAAAATAATTATGTAAATAACTTAAATTACACTTTTCATTATATTTTTCATATCATGTTTATAACTTCATTAATATAATGGTGTTTTTACTTCATTAATATGATAATTTTTATGACAGTACGTTTTATTCATGTGTTCTTAGAATTGTACCATTTGTTGTTTTTTTTTTAGTCATTTTCTTTTGTAATTTATGAATTTCATCATGGCATGGAGAACAAATATTCATAAGATTAGCAATATGATTTTTATTAAAATCCTCATTAATATATCCATTGGAGATATTAGCATCTTGTTGGTATTGAAGATGATGAATTTCTTGTGAAATATTTTTATTACAAAACTCACAAAGTCCTCCTTTTAATTTCATCGAATTATATTTAGATTTTTCATAATCGAGAATACTTTGTCCTTTTTTATTATATTTATTTCTTATTTCATGAGCGGATGTTAGAAATGAACTAGGTAAATGAAGTCCTTTACATACTTCTAGTCCATACATACTATCACCTGGTCCATCTGTTAATTTACGATTATAAATCAATTTATCATTTTCAATGTCATATTGAATAGACATATGTTTAATATGTAATGTTTTTTTATCAACAATTTCAGAATAAGAAACGATTTCATGAAAATGTGTAGCAAAAATATATGATGTATTATTTTGATATAAATAATCAATTCCCGCAAGAATAATACTAATAGCACTATCTGTTTCAGTACCAGAGCATAATTCATCCCCAAGTACAATAGATTTTTCACAACAATTTTCAATGATATTTTTAAACTCAAGCATTTCTACAGCAAACGTAGATAAACCTTTAAAAATATTATCGTTACCTATAATACGTGTAAATAGTTTTTTATATGGAAAATAGTCGAAAGATGTGCAAGGTACAAAAAATCCGGCTTGTGCCATAATAATAGAAATACCAATAGATTTAATAAAAGAACTTTTGCCTACAGCATTTGTACCGAAAAGTAAATAACCATTATTATCTTTATCAAAATTAATATTATTAGTGACATATAGTTCGTCACGAAGTAAGTTTTCAATCAATGGATGTCTAATAGATGTGGCATGAAAAAACGATTTCCCATCATTATCAATGATGTTGGGCTTACAAAAATTATATTTATGCGAAATAAAAGCGATATTAGATATAAAATCGATATTAGCGATAAAGGTAGAAATACTTAATAGAAATGAAGATTTATCGGTTAGTTTGTGACAAAAAGTTTTAAAAATATCTGATTGTGATTGTGCCATATTAATTTTAGAAGAACAAGCATTTTGAAATAAATTTCTAATATCCATATTAGAAATATTAGATGTATTAGCTGCGGTTCCATTCGTTGTTAAAATATCACTAGTAGTTAGTGATTTATTTAAGCTATTGAGAAATAAGTATGTGTCTCTATTATTTGTACTTTCCTTACTTTCCTTACTTTCATTACTTTCCTTTCTGTTATGAATTTTATTATTTTTAATATTTTCGGTAAGTAATACACCTCGTCGTTTTGTACAAGTAAAAGAATATCCATGTTTATCAGTAATATTTAATGAAATAAACCCCTTATTATATTTATCTTTTTTTTTTTCATTAAGACCAATAATATATGACAAAAAAGTTTGAACATTATTAATATCCGAATTAGTATTTTGATATTTTGTTACTAATGAATCATGGTCAGCATCAAACCCTTTCTTAATAAAATTAAAATCGGCATCATTAGAAGAATCATTACCATTACATAAAACAATATCGAATGTATAATCAATCATAGTAATTAATGAAGATACATAAGAGTGAAAATCATGTCCGGTTTCAGTATTATTTGGAAATAAATAAGAACAAATAGTATAATTTTTTTCAACAGTATCATATATTTCAATTGTGTGTTTAAGGTCATTATATAGCTTATAAATATCATTAGGTGTTATAGTATTATGGATTAGTTTACGATTAAATTTGTCAATATCTTGGATAGTAGCAAGTTTCATTCTTGAAACAGCTGTAAAAGATAAAATATAATTGTTTGTATTACTTTCATATATATCTTGAATAAGATATTCGGTAATAGAATATAGATTATTCAACTCTTTAAAATCTGTTGTAGGGTGTGTTAAATTGAAATATGTTTTGCGTTTTCCCATAGCAGTCTTACATTGATTAAGTAAATTATTAACACATGATAAACTAGAATTATTAGTAAGGCTACTGTCATTAATGATATTAAGTTGTTTAAGGGAGTGATTGGCTAATATCATATGATTAGAATAATTTTCGAATATAGGAGGTTGAATATTATGAACAAGATTTGGATTATGTCGCCAAATCCAATCAAGAAGAAAGCATATGGATTGAATTGCTATTGTATATTCAAATAGTTCATGTGTAAGTGTAAAATTATAATAAAATTTTTTAAAAATTTCAAATTGGTATGTTTGATTTTCACAATTTTTAGCGCGCTTAGTATTATTTGAAGAAGAGTCATTATTAGATGATTCATCTAAATCAATAATATGATGGGAGCGTTGTGAAAAGTCGCAATATTGAATAATTTTATTAACAACCTCTAATTTATCATGATGGATGAAAATAATTTCATTAGGTTTATTAATAGAAATAAATCGTTCTATTTGGTCAAAAGAAGGAGAATTAGATAATTCATAAAACTCATAAATATTAGAAGTGCCTGTAATAACATCAATATTAGATAATCCAATAACATATTTATTAGTGGATGGTGAGTAAACTAGCCAAATACAAGAAATAGAGTTAGTAATTTGTGATGATTCCTTAGGAAAATATGTTCCAGGTGAATAAATACCGAATAAACTTCTAGTAGTACCTGTTGTTTGTTCATCTTGTTTATATACGGCCACAGTATAATTGGCTTCATGTAATTTTTTAAGATATTTATCTAGACTGTAATCACGAAATCCAGCCATATAATAATATTCTCCTGTATTTAAAGGTTGTTTTTCAGCAATTTTTAGTTCACATAAATTAGCATAATCAACAATATTACTATTTTCATAATCATTTTTTTCAGTATCATGTTTCCATCCATAAGCTTCGAAAAAAGCCCCAACTTGCATAAGAACAATAGTTGGTTTCCCATAGTCTTTTTCTAATTCTTGTGTATATTTAAAATATTCTTTTACTACCGACATGATAATATGTAGAGAGGTGTTTAATTAATATATTTGTATTTTATGCTTTTATATGGTTTATATATGTTTATTCATTTATTAAATATTCTTTAATATTCTTTAATATTCTTTTGAATATATGATGTAATTATTTTCTGTTACATATTTGAATGTTTAAAACCCCGAATTAATAAGTTGGGTTGATTATAAGAATATAATTAATAAAACTATGGTTGTAAATGAAAAATTATGATGAATATCATAAAAATACAATTCAATATTTAAATGGTATAGGCTAAATTGATAATTTTAAGTATTCAAATGTGTAGAACAAAATAATTCAAAATAATTCAATATATTTATTAAACTAATAATATCTAAGAATATCTAAGAATATCTAAGAATATCTAAGAATATATATATGAAAATAAATCTTCAGTATTTGGAATTGAAAGTATTATTTGTAGTATGTGTATTATTATGTATTCAATTTATTTATTTGACTGGAGAAAGATATTATTGGTATTTACCTACAATATGGTTTATCTACCCAAATAATGAAATGGAATTAAAAAAGGTTGAAAAAAGTATGAAAATGAGAACAAAATATGATGAAGATTTTTTTGAATTAACAGATGGTGGTGTTGAGTCAGTATTTACTTCAATAGTTCCCGAAGTAGATAAAAAAACAATGAAAAATATATTATATAAATTTGATGTAAAGATAATGGTGTTAAAAATATTAATAAATAGAGCAAGACCAGAGCAAATTATGAATGGAATAATTAGTAAGAAGATTATAAAAACAAATACAGCAAACACATCGGCATTTCCTGGAGGACATGCTTCTCAAGCATATACTCTAGCAAA
>Ga0209405_1000726_pt1 | contig 26136 bp, 25 predicted proteins | sample COGITO_mtgs_1105_6_FD_184803 | JGI IMG/M metagenome (GOLD analysis project Ga0209405, IMG submission 184803) | Pelagic marine microbial communities from North Sea - COGITO_mtgs_110516 (SPAdes) (version 2) | ecosystem: Environmental > Aquatic > Marine > Epipelagic ...
GGCAGGGATATCGCCAAAGCGCGGCTTAATTTTCGCATACTCGACACCGTCGTCGAGGAGATTGGAATAAGAATGCGGCATCAGGCCGGTAGAATGGCTGGCAACCTGCCGGAAGGTTATGTCGCGAAAAGAGCGCCCATTGCCTAATCTCATCTCAGGGAAGATCTCACTCAGCCGGCTATCCCATGATCGCTGATTGCTGTCGACAAGAAGCGTTGCCGCGGCACCCGCAAAGGTCTTCGACATCGAGGCTATTCGAAACACAGAGTTAGAGGTCACCAATGGTGACTTATTGACTGTTCGCTGTCCCCAGGTCTCGAGATGCAGCACCTCCTCCCGGCTTACGATGGCGACCGCGACACCGGGAATGTCAATCGCCGTTTTAGTCTCATCTACCCAAGCTAAAAAGGGAGCTGGATCATAGTCACCCAAAACGGCACCGCTCATCACAGCGTTGATCAAAACGACTAAAAGCTGTGAGCCTAGAAAAGACTTACGGCCAGCGTAGCCAGAACCAGAATTAATCAGGGGCATGAGAAGAACCAATCGAAGTTGAGAGCTTGAGACGGTGTACCTGTTAGTAATCGGCAGAGGTTCAAGGTTACTTGAGCCTTCCTAATAGGAGAGCACTTAGTGTGTCGCAGGCCCAAACAGCGTGGTAACGACTGCGGTCACAAGCAGAAGAGTCATTGCAACAACAAGTTCTCGATCGATGCTTCGGGCTAGCGCTCGTGAGCCGCCAGGCAGGTGTAGCACTGGTACATGCCGCAGTTTATTGAGGGCTGCGATAGCGAGCAGGCCGACGAAAGCGCCTAGTTTGAAAAGCATTAGGCGACCGTACTCCGTTGTGAATAACTCGATTATGTCGATTAGATTGAGCAGCATAAATACACCGCTGGAGGCGAGCGCGGCGACTAGACCGATACCGAGGCGGCCAAATCGCCTCATTAACTCACCCAAACCTCCACTCTCGACATCGTCGCAGCACCAGCGCAAGGGGAGAAGCATCCCTACCCAGATCGCCATAGCAGCCACATGAAACGCCAGCGCTGCCCGTAACCACGCGTCGAGCACAGAGACATGGCCAGACAGCGTAAAGCCGTAGGCGACGAGGCCGAGCGCGAGTGCTTGCCCGATAAAAGCGAGCCGATAAAAGACTGAGTCGGGCGGCTTTCTTTGCGCCCGCAGTGTTCGCAGCAATGAAAGGGTTAACAGCGCCGACAGCGCAAAGCCTGCGCCACGAAAGGCTGCTGACTCCCACACAGGAGTGCCACGCAGCAGCAGAACCAGGTCACTATCGAACATGCCCATCACACCCGCGTCGTTTATCTGCCCTGCTTGAATCAAGACCGGCGCGAGGCTCGAATGAAATCCAATGAAAGCGCCTAATAAACTGAAGGACAGCAGGCGGGTGTGCGCCGCGCGGGAGCCATTGTGGTAGCCGCCCAGCGCCAAAACACCGCCCGCTCCCGCGATCACTCCGGCGAAAATGCCGATCTTTGCGAGGACGAATGCAAGCGCCCACATACTAGGAATAGACAGAAGCAAAGTCACGAGTGTCTCATCGATGGGGTTTTTGACTAAAGCGGGCTAGTGCCCGCTCTCCGTATGAGCAGCAGGCATTCCTATGCCAAAATTAAAGTGCCCTGCGACGGTATGGCCATCTTCGCCTATTACTGAAAATTCGAGGGAATAAGCCCCAGACGCAAGCTCAGGCACCGGGACGATGAAAGAGGTCGCTGCGGTAAGATCAGGCTTAAAACCCACATCGATACTCTCGTCGCTGCGTTTTAAGGACAGCTTTACTAATCTCACCTGACCATTGAAGTCGAGCGCGAGCTCGCTGGGCGAGCGGTCAAGCGTCGAACCATCGGCGGGAGTGGACGACTTCAACACATTATGCGCGCTCGCAGTCATACTTAGCGACACGCAAGCGATAAACGCGAATGCCCGAAGTGAGGTTTTTAAAAAAGAAAGCGATGCCAAAGGCCTTGTTACAGTGACGATCATACGATACTCCGCTGGTTAATTGAGCGCGCAGGTTTACATTAATAGTTAGTATGTCAGGTGTCAGCGCCGAACCCTAGGCCAACTCAAAAAATTTCCGCGGCATAATGTCGCAGCGTAAACGGACGAGACGAGCTAGGCTGCCTTTCGCCGTGACTACACATTGCGTGTCTTGGATGGCATTCATCCACGTTGTCTTAGCTGATTACCCTTTACTCTAAATAAAAAGACGGAGGCCTGAGCCTCCGTTATCTTGTCGCTTGTCAGCGGCTGCAGCCTATAAACAGCCGAGCCGATGGGTCAGAGACTAGCTGTAGTTCGCAAGCTCTTTACGTGCGATAACACGGCGATGCACCTCATCAGGTCCGTCGGCTAGGCGCAGCGTACGCTGGCTCGTCCACAGGGATGCGAGAGGGAAATCTTGCGATATACCCGCCGCTCCATGCATCTGGATAGCTCTGTCGATAACACGAAGCGCCATATTCGGCACCGCCACTTTGATCTGCGAAATAGCATCACGCGCGGCTTTATTGCCGATAGTATCCATGAGATAGGCCGCCTTAAAAGTAAGAAGCCTACACATTTCGATTTCGATACGGCTATCGGCAATCACATCATAGTTACCGCCGAGTTCAGCGAGAGGCTTACCAAACGCCTCACGGCTGACTGCGCGCTCGCACATAAGTTCGAGCGCCTTTTCCGCCGCGCCAATTGAGCGCATGCAATGGTGGATACGGCCTGGGCCCAAGCGGCCCTGCGAAATCTCAAAACCTCGGCCGCGGCCAAGAATAATATTGTTCTCAGGCACGCGTACATTGTGAAATTTAATATGCATGTGTCCGTGTGGCGCATCGTCTTTGCCGAAAACGTGCATAGGGCGTACAACTTCGACGCCTTCGGCATCCATTGGTACGAGAATCTGCGACTGGCGGTTATGCTTAGGTGCATCGGGGTCAGTCACGACCATTGTGATCATAATCTTGCAGCGCGCATCACCCGCGCCTGAGATATAAAACTTCTCACCGTTGATCACCCACTCATCGCCGTCGAGCACCGCGCTGGTGGCGATATTAGTTGCATCTGACGAGGCAACACCAGGCTCGGTCATAGCAAACGCCGAGCGGATTCCACCGGCTAGCAAAGGCAAGAGCCACTGCTGCTTCTGCTCTTCGGAGCCGTAACGCTCGAGCACTTCCATATTACCCGTGTCTGGTGCGCTGCAGTTCATTGCCTCGGAGGCGAGACGACTACGTCCCATGATTTCAGCCAGATGCGCATATTCAAGGTTTGAGATGCCCGCGCCGCCTTGGCTTTTCGGCAGGAAGAAATTCCATAGGCCGAGCTTGCGCGCCTCTGCTTTAAGGCTTTCGAGGATTTCATCTTGACGCGGCGTATGCGACCAGCGATCACCAACGCTTACCTCGTCGTGGTAATCCTGCTCTACCGGCTCTACTTTCTCTTCTACAAACGTGCGAATTTTCTCACGAATGACGACGAGCTCATCTGATAGTCCTAAATTCATCATGGCATTTACCCTTTACTAAGTACTTTTGAAATTAATATGAAATTCGTGATCAGCTCGCAATCGTGCCGCCGCCGTCGATAACGAGCGTCTGGCCCGTAGTAAAGCTCCCCGCTTGTGACGCGAGAAACACTGCCGCGCCGGCGATTTCGTCGGGCTCGCCAATTCGGCGCAGCGGATAGTTCTTAACCGTTGCCGCGTAAATATCTGGGTTCTCCCACAGCGCTTTTGCGAAATCTGTGCGGACAAGACCCGGCGCGATGCAATTTACGCGCACGTTTTTAGGCCCCCATTCGACCGCCAAATTACGCGCGATCTGCATGTCTGCTGCTTTCGATATTGCGTAGGCACCCAGTGCATCGGTTCCTTTGAGGCCGCCAATAGACGAAATGATGACAACCGCGCCGCCTCCAGATTCGGCAATGCCGGGTATCACTAACTGGCACAAGCGATGAACGCTGCCGATGTTCGCCTGCATAATCTTGTCGAATGCCTCATCAGGGATGTCTTGCGACTTGCCAAAAAAGGGGTTCAACGCGGCATTACAAACAAGCACGTCGATTTTTCCGAGCGCAGCCGTTGCCTTCTCAACCAATTGCTGAAGCTGATCCTTGTGATTAATGTTGCAGGCAACGCCTATCGCCTTATCCCCTCGCGCTGTAATTTCAGCGGCGACTTCGTCGCACGCATCCTGATTGCGACTAGAGATCACAACAGTCGCACCCTGCTCTGCCATCCGCTGTGCTATCGCCTTACCGATGCCTTTTGTGGAGCCAGTAATAAGAGCCACCTTACCTTCCAGACTAAACAAACTCATACCCTTCTCTCCTGCTCTCTCTTGATTCGATGTTAACTCGGTTTCGCTTAGCACACGACTCACGCTAGAGGGTCCACTCACGCTTACCCTTCGAAATACTTGTGCCGCCATCAACTGGGATGACAGTGCCATTGGTATAGGAGCCCGCACGCGACGCGAGGTAAATCAAGATGCCAACGATCTCCTCTGGGCGCCCAACTCGATGCAGTGGGCAATCGTCTTCGATATCTGCAAGGTAGTGCTCGAAAACATGATCTGTCATCTTTGATTCGAAAAAACCCGGCGCTATCGCATTGGCAGTAATATGCTGAGCGCCAAGCTCGACGGCAAACGCTTTAGTAAGATGATGCAAAGCAGCCTTACTCGCTGAATAGGCGAACGTGGGCACGCGCTGCACAATGGGGACATGAATGCCGTCCATAGAGCCTATATTAATGATACGTGAGGGCGAATCAGCAGACGCGGCTCGGGCAAGCGCGGGGACTAAGTCCCGTGTTAGCGCGAAAACTGCATTGAGGTTCGTGTCCATAACCTTAGCGAAGCCTGCGTCGGGATAGTCTGCGAGCGGCGCTCCCCAGTTAGCGCCGGCGTTATTCACGAGGATGTCGAGCGCGCCAAAATGCGCCTCAACCTCCGCCACGAGCTTAACCCTTGCCTCTTGTTTGGTGACATCAGCCGCCACTGCGGCAACCTCCCCGAAAGGAGCAAGCTCTTCGAGGGCTTGGGTGCACTTATCTTCGCTACGCGAGGCAATCATCACCTTGACGCCGTTCTGCAAAAGACCTTTGGCCATGTGCAGCCCGAGACCGCTACTGCCTCCGGTCACAAGCGCCGCCTTACCCTGTAGACCGAACAGACGGTCTAACGAAAAGTTCTCTGACTTCGAATCCATCAATCTAACCTACAGTTTCATCGGCGACGCGCACAAGTTGCTTGCCGAAGTTACGTCCTTTCAGCATGCCGCGGAACAACTCAGGAGCATTCTCGATGCCTTCACCGATAGACTCTCGGTATTTGATTTTTCCTTCTTTGATCCATGCGCCTAACTGTTTGGTCGCCTCGACCCACTGGGCATGCCATTCTGTGACCACGAAGAAACGGTGCTCGGGAACGTTGTCGAGCTCTTTGAGAATATGGAATGGGGTGATGGCGCTTGCCATGTCTTCGTCGTTGTAATTCGAGACGTAGCCGCAGATTGGTACGCGCGCTCCGGGGTTAAGGAGTGGCGCTACGGCGCGGGTAACATCACCGCCCACGTTCTCGAAATAGATGTCGATGCCGTCTGGACAAGTGCGGGCAAGTTCTTCAGCAAGGTTACCCGCTTTGTAATCAATGCAATCGTCGAAGCCAAGCTCCTCTTTCACGTAGCGGCATTTGTCTGGGCCTCCGGCGATGCCGACTGCGCGCAAACCCCTGAGCTTGGCAATCTGACCAACAACAGAGCCTACGGCACCCGATGCGGCGGCAACGACTAAAGTCTCTCCTGCAACTGGCTTACCAACCTCGGTTAGGCCGAAATACGCAGTGCGACCGGGCATCCCTACCACACCGATATGCGCCGAGAGCGTGCCATTGGCGAGATCAATAGGCATGAGCCGAGGGTCATCGGCGTTGGCAACGATATACGTTTGCCAGCCCATGTGCGCAGCGACTCTGTCGCCCACCTTGTATTTATCCGATTTAGACTCAACCACGATACCAGTCGACTCGCCCGTCATTACATCGCCGACTTCGAGTGACGCCACGTATGACTTCATGTCATTCATGCGGCCGCGCATATAGGGATCGAGTGAAAGCCAGACTACTTTGATAAGCACCTGATTATCTTCAAGCGCCGGTGTCTCGACAGTCACGTATTTAAAACATTCGTCGGTTGGTTCACCGTGGGGGCGTTTCGCGAGTAGGACTTGAGTATTGTGCGTCATAGCAGCTCCTATAGATCGCCTTATTCGACGAATGCTTAGCAAGAATTTATCGCGTGGCCGACGGTTACTTACCTAGCCAAGCGGTCTGCTTGAACAAGGAGACTACCGTCGCTACAGGAGAGACTAACGGAGGTGCAGTGTGTCGAGCCTTCACCGCGCAAGTGGCGCGCAGCGGCGAGGGGTTACCCTAGAGTCTACTTCACCTAAACTTGGCTAACAACCAATTCGGAGGCACCGTCGAAGGTCAACGCTAACGCCTTGCCTAACCCTTACCAACGCCGCGCCCGCGCTTTGATAGAGCCTTGATCGCGCCTTAATAGAGCGCCTGATCGACTGAGTTAACGAAGGCTTGATCTAATGTCCGGGGCAATTTCCAAGTCGAAGAAGGGGTTCTCAAATTGAGCACCTCTCCCCTGTCGATCAGTCAGCTTCCCCTCCACTGCTACCACGCAGAGTACCAACGCAATCGTTGCAAAGAATAGTGAGTGCTTGTTGCGTAAAAGCGTCCTGCGCAGCACACGCTGCAACTTAATCGATTGACTGGTTTCTCGCTCTATTCTGTCCATGTCCTCTCCTGTGTCGTGCTCGCTCTACACTTCACTCGCCTCGATCAATCAGCAAACCGGCGCATCAGCGTCGCACCGGTAATAAGCATCGCACCGAGCGCAGCACCAAAGAGCATGTCGTAACTGAACAGACGCGCCGCCATATCCTCGAAGCTAAAAACCAAATATTGCCACGGACTGGACCGGCTCGCGATCCACGTATCAATCGCATTACTACCTAAGACGATCTCCTCGAGAAGGCTCAAAGCAACAAGCACGCCGATAGCCCATAGCAGTGGTACGCGTGAGGCGTAGGCCGAAAATAAGAGGACCCATCCAACCGCCGGTAGCAACCAGAGCATCGCGACGAGTGCCGAAAGGCCAATAAAGCCGAGGGCTACAAGCATCGCCGCAAACAACTCCTGTAGTCCATTGAGCTCAACGCCGAGGGAAAAACTATACCCTGCGACGCCAATAATCAGCATCAGGCTGCCGGCGGTCAGCACGCCCAGATAGATTCCTGGGATCATCACTACGGCAGTCACCACCTTCGAAAGTATGGTGCTGCGATCGGAGATCGGCATAGACTGCCAAAAAAAATAGCTTTGCTCTTTCCGGTCCGCATAAAGACTCGAAGCAAGATAACTCGTCGCGATGCCAATGATAAAAAGCAAGTTCAGCGCGCCCGCTGAGGTAAGTAGAGGAGCAACGTCTGAGGCATTGAGACCTTCAAATCGATTGAAAAGCAGCTCCAATCCCGCTTTTTGCCGCTCTAGGGGCAACAGCGTAAAGAGGCGCATACCGAGGAGAATAGCAACCAAAACGAGTAGGCAGGGTGCGTAGAGCAATAGACTTCGGTTCTCTCGAATTTCGCGTAACAGCAGTCCTCGCCAACGCCTAATCGTTCTTGTTCCTACGGCTAAACTATCCATGAGAGGCTCCTAGCTTCGCAACAAAGACGTCGGCAACGCTCGGCGTGCTGACCCGCCCCAGACGCTCAAATCGACTCCGATCACCAAGCCCTCGTTCGCCTGCCTCAAGCTCGAATAAATACTCCTTCCCTCCCAGCGTTGCGCGCGTATAAATAGGGTTTAAGGCGTCTGCTGCGGCATAGCTCTCTGCAGCTACAGTCACCTCGACGAAACGCTGTTGCAACGCTTCCATTTCAGTACTAAACACTATTTTCCCGTGAGAGATAAAGATTAAATGCGACAGCAATGATTCGATTTCTTCTACTTGGTGTGTGCTGATAACGATCGTTTGGCTGCCATCGTAAAACTGAGTGAGCAGACGGTCATAAAACTCTTGCCGGTAGATAATATCGAGCCCCAGCGTGGGCTCATCAAGAATAAGTAGCTCGACATCGATCGCCATAACAAGTGCTAGGTGTAGCTGAGTGACCATTCCCTTGGACAGTGTCTTGACGCGCTTTTTGAGGTCTATATCTGTTGTGGCGAGAAATCGCAGCGCCTTTGCTCTATTGAATTTAGGATGCACATCGTCGACATAGGCAAGCACGTCAATACAGCGGAGGCTTTTGGGCAGCACGCCCACATCGGCTATAAAACAGGCATCTTGCATCAGAGATGCTCTTGCGACCCGCGGATCATGCCCAATAACGCTGAGCTCACCGTCGGAATCGCAGAGACCGACCAGCGACTTGAGCGCAGTTGTTTTGCCCGCGCCGTTAGGCCCTATTAACCCACAAATGGCGCCTCGAGGGATGTCGAGATCGATGCCATCAAGTGCCCGAAAGCTGCCGTATGACTTACACAGATTCCTTGCCTTAATCGTACTTTCGGGCCGCCATTTAGCATCGAGCGTAGCGCTCTCTTGTCGTGTGTTTTCCATAATTAGTTTCCCTTTTTAACTCTCTCGCTGCTAATCCGGCAGCTGGTCTGGCAGGTCGCTCACGCGCAAGCCAAGTAGTGTTAGTCGTGTCAAAATATCGGGCCACTCGTGCTCTAGAAAATACTGCCGCTGGCTCGAAGCCAGCGCCGCGCGTGCATTGACGCAGACAAACATTCCTAGCCCCCGACGCTTTTCTATCCAGCCCCCATCAACCAATAGCTGCAAGGATTTAGAGACAGTAATAGGGTTAATTCGAAGATCGGCCGACAGCTGGCGCACCGAGGGAACCGCCTCACCCTCCTGGTAAACGCCCTGCAAAATGAGGTCACGAAGCCGATCCCTAAGCTGAAGGTAGATCGGCTCGCCTTGCTTCCATTTGACTAACACTCGAATTCCTTTCTCAGGAGATTGTTTGATATAGTGTTATACCAAAGTAACACACCATAGGCAAGACTGCGAGCGCGCGACTCGTCAGACTCATTTATTACCCTAACTAATCAAGCTCTAAACAAGCTTCAGTACTAAGTGTGCCGAACTGTTGGCACCACACCGCTTGCTAAAAGCGCATCGACTTCGTGGTCTTCGAATCCGAATTCCGTTAACACCTCGCGGCTATGCTCGCCGAATTTAGGTGGCAGAGAACGAAGGGAGGCTGGCGTCCGGCTAAGCTTAATTGGAGAGCCCAACGCCTTATACCACTCTTTCTCGACAATCATTTGCCTGTGCTGAGTATGAGGATGCGCTACAACTTGCGCAGTATTGTGAATCGGCCCGGAGGCGAGTCCGGCGCGCGCCAGTGTATCAGCGAGCTCCGCACCGTCGATACGCATTAAGGCAGTCTCGAGCTCGACCTTTAGCACATCACGATTTTTGACTCTGTCGCTGTTGTTTGCAAATCGAGGATCAGCCAGAAGGTCTTGCCGCGCCACCTCCGCGCAGAGTTTCGCGAACGCTCGGTTATTACCTGCGCCAATAAATATGTCGACTGTCTTCGTCCGAAAAGTATCGTAGGGACTGATATTGGGATGCGCATTGCCTGTCGGGCCTGGAATTTCTCCAGAGTATAGGTAATTGGGTATGTGCGGATGCATGAAAGACACCGCGCAGTCGTAAAGCGTCATATCCAAGTATTGACCCAATCCCGATTTTTCTCGCTCGGCTAACGCCAGAAGAATAGCAACGGTGCAGAAGAGGCCCGTGCCCATATCTACCATGGCAAGCCCCAAGCGCACCGGCGCACTCCCGCGCTCGCCATTGACACTAAACCATCCTGCCATCGCCTGAACAATCGCATCGTAGCCTGGGAAGCCGCCCCAGGGGCCATCCGCGCCGAAACCACTTACCCGGCAATGGATGAGCTTAGGAAAGCGCGCGCGAAGCACCTCTTCAAATCCAAGACCCCAGCCTTCCATTGTCCCCGGCTTATAGTTTTCGACTAAGATGTCGGCGGACTCTAAAAGGCGCAGCAGAACTGCCTGACCTTCGCTACACGAAAGGTCTAACGCCATCGCGCGTTTATTGCGATTCACGGCTAAATAGTAAGGCGCATCCTCATCGTGAAACGGAGGCCCCCAGTCTCGAGTTTCATCTCCGCGCGGAGGCTCGATCTTTATCACCTCCGCCCCATGATCCCCAAGAATCTGCGTACAGTAAGGACCGCCCAACACTCGCGTCAAATCGATAACAACCTTACCCTTCAACGACCCTTCGCTGTCACTATTCAGCATTCATTTCTCTCCTACCCATTGCGCCGGCGAAGCAAAACCTTTCGCCTAGAGCGCTGCAGGATAGAGCAGCCGCAGTAACGCTTCAAGCAGCGCCGCTAATCGAGATGTTCTGCAAGCAATCCCTCAGCCAAAATAATCTCGCGTAGCAGGCGCAGACTTTCAATCTGTATCTGCCTCACCCGCTCTCGAGTGACACCAACATCTTCACCAATTTTGTCGAGGGTTTCTTCATCATGGCCGTCTAACCCAAATCGGCGCACAATTATTTCGTATTGCCGCGGCGTAAGGCATTGCAGCCAACGAACCAATGCTTCGTTTCTTGCGTCGAGTTGAACCACACGATCGGGCTCCCTATCCCTACTTCCGCGCAGACTATCGACGAAAAAATCGGCTGCACCCTCGGTAAGCGGCGTATCCGCCGAAAAGGTCGGCTCGTTTATCAGCTTGAGCCGCTCTATATCGGCGCGGGTTTTTTGTGTTATCTGCGCAAGGTCAGCGCTGGTTATTGGTAAGCCCGTATCGGTAAAATTCTCCCGATCTATTCTCATCATGGCGCGCATTTCTTTGACGACATGAACGGGCAACCGCACAGTCCTCGCCTGATTCATCAACCCGCGCTCAATAGTTTGACGAATCCACCAAGTGCTGTAAGTCGAGAAACGGTAACCTAGCTCCGGATCGAATTTACCTACCGAATGAATTAAGCCAAGATTCCCTTCTTCGACAAGATCGGCAAGAGCCATTCCCCTGTGCATATAGCGCTTGGCAATATTTACGACAAGCCTTAAATTACTCTCTATCAGTTTTCGCCTTTCTGCATCATCTCCTAACAAGGCGCGACGAGCGCTATGGCACTCCTCTTCTGCACTCAGTAACTCAGGTTTTCGGATATCGTTTAGGTAGACCGATAGCGAATCGCTTGCAAAATTCGCTCCCCGGGAGCTGGCAGAGCAATTCTCTCGCGCCGGAATGCCTTTGGTTTTTGGACCGCTGTCCTCTTTCCCATCACCACTATCACTGTAGTTCACGTGCAGCTCCACTGAATTGTCGATTAGTCCTAGAACACACTCTTGCCTGGATGAGTATAGGAGCTATCCTGAACAATGAGAGATTTATGCTAAAGAAAATCTCGATAATGTGAATCAGCAAACGGTAACTTATGGTTGACAACTTGGAGGCGGCAAAAGAAAAACCCTACGCCTTGGGAGGGATTTGGCGCAGGAGCGCTGGCAGAAAGTACTCGGCAACAAGGACAGGCTTAGCGTTAAGAAAAAACCAGCTGCGTCTCCCCCAGCTCTGTTCGGCAATCTCTTTTACCTCTATTTCAGAACGCGAAAGCTCCGGCTGACTGAAGAGATATTCACCTAACGGCCTCGTGCCTAATCGAATGATTTGTTCTAAATCACCCTCTAAAGAATGCGAAGGTATAAGGGTATTTGCGAAAACCCAAGGCACTCCGTTACCGAGCAAAACAACGCGGCGAGACCAAAAACGATGCTCTGGTGCTACGGGACCAAAGCGCGACCTGAACCGTAACTCAGGAAAAACGAGCCACGATTCGTCGACGACCTCGACTGCGAATTTGCCCTCGCTTAAGGTTTTAAGTCTTGCGGTAAGCGACCCAGAATCGAACAGCCAATCTCGGGCGTTCGCGGGCATAGCGGTGACAGCCTCACCCGCGACCGGCCACTCAGCCTTCTCGATAATAGACCGCCCACCGCGAACGAACCACTCGAGGAGTGGAGACGACTCTGAGCCTAAAATGTCAGCTTGTGAGGGGCTGCGGTAAGACACAAAATTCTACTGTTGCAGAAAGGAAGCAACATTCTATCTCCCCCTCGCCTGGCAGTCGAATCCTCTTACCTTAATTCAGGGCAGTTACCTTGTCTGATAACGCTGCAGCGTCTTTATCACGACAGTTATTACCCGCCTATTATCGGCGCGCCCCTGAGCGGAGTCATTACTCGCGACAGGCTGGGACTCGCCAAACCCTCGGGCGGAAACTCTACTCGCCGCGATGCCGTATCTGCCCACTAATTCTGCCATGACAGACTCTGCCCTACGCTGCGAAAGACCCACATTATAAATATCAGTTCCTCGGCTATCCGTGTGCCCTTCTAGCTCAACCACCCTGTCAGGATACTGCTCCATAAACCGCGCCACGCTCTCTATCTCGGGCAAGTATTGCTCTTTTACCTCGGCACGATCGAAGTCGAAGTTAACCAATAGTTCGATGCGAGCCACCTCCTCTATCGCTATCGGACAGCCGTCTTTATCAACCGCATAGCTTAGGGGTGTGTCAGCGCAGAGATCCTGAGCATCCGGCACTCCATCTCTATCGGCGTCGGCAATCTGCGTGGAGGCGTCTGGCTCATTCGGCTCCCTCGCCTGCGGCAACTCTTTGACTAGCGCAGTTTTCTTTGCGGCTCCCCCAAAGCGATACACAAGCGTGGTATCGATGCCGAAATCTTGATCTTCAAAATCACGCCCCAGCGCATAGTAATTCCGGATAGACGTCCGCCACGTCCAACGCTCGTTTAGGGGCAACCTTAGGCCTGCACCAATGTCCCAGATCGAGTCGTTGTCACCGTCGATATTACTATTGCCCAAGCCGCTCACGACAAAGGGTTTGAAATTACCTAGATCGAAATCGAGTCCATAGAAGACGTCGACTTTCCATAAGTCTTGATCTAATTCACGCGCAGCTTTGGTTTCCGGGTTGAGATCCACCACACTGAGCTCCGCACTCAGCTTGGATGTAAAGTCGTAGCCTATGCCGATAACGTAGCCAAAATCATTGTCAAACCCTACTTCGTCATCATAGTTCATGCCCTGCAAGCCCGGCGCAAGGTAGAATTGTCCTGCATCGGCTCGAACGCCAGTCACGCCAAGACACGAGATTGCTATTGCCATTGAGGCTAGTGATTTTTTCATCGATTTTATTCCTAATATTACTGCTCTATTCGCCTAGAGCGTTGGCCTTAAACTTTTCGGAGCCCTATAATCTGAACGAGACGAATATCGTACCGCTGCTCGTAAAAAATCCCACGCTATAGACGACCGAGCGGACACAAAATTCATTTCAGACAGTCGACTCGATTCGTCTATTCTCATGACAATACTCGCTAATTATGGCAAGGTTGGGCGCTGATTCTGCGCTTGTAATGATTATGTCTAACCGTCTCTGCCCTAACTGCCCTCGATACACAGCTCATTCTGGACAAGTCTTATGAACACTTGGCGCAACGAGCTCCGACGTTTCCTTCTCATTCTTGCTGCAGCCTTAGTTTTTGGCCTGATGGTCGGAGAGATTTATTTTGTCCTCCTCATCGCTCTCGCGGGTTATAGCGGATACAACCTCCTCCAACTGCGACGCCTTACCCAGTGGGTAGCCAAAGACTCTCACAAAAGCGACACCCAGCCGCCAGAAAGTACGGGAACCTGGGGATCAATCTTCGACAGCATCTATCGTCTACAGAAACAAGAAAGACTCGCCAGCGACTACCTAAAAAACATTCTCGACAAAGCGCAGGAGTCCTCCGCGGCGCTAGAGATGGCCGTCGTGATGATTAACAAGCAAGGAACTTTGGATTGGTGGAACCGAGCAACCGAAGATCTGCTTGGCATTCGCTATCCTACCGACCGCAATCAAGCGGTCACAAATCTTATTCGCGACCCCCGTTTTGCCGACTATTTTCATAAGGAGAAGTACAGCCAAACACTTCGTATCGAAGCGCCTGGCGTCAGTGGTCTCACGCTCGAATTTCAAATCACCCTCTTTGGGGAGCATGAAAAGTTGATGCTCGTGAGAGACGTCACCCAGCTTCATCGACTTGAATCTATGCGCCGCGACTTTGTGGGCAATGTTTCCCACGAGTTAGGAACGCCCGTCACAGTAATTAAAGGCTATCTCGAGACGATCGCCGACAATTTAGATTCCTTCGATTCGCGCTGGCATAAACCAATCGAGCAAATGCGGTCACAGTCGCAGCGGATGGAGAATATCGTGCGAGATTTGCTTGTTCTTAGCTCGATTGAGACCCGCGCAGCACCAAGAGCCCAAGAAAAGATTGATCTAGAAGAACTTGCACAAGAAATAAAGGGACATACCCAAGAAATCATGGCCGAGAAGCAGCACAACTTTTCGATCAATTGCCCGAATGAGATTATTCTACTCGGGCAACGCTCAGAGCTTTATAGCGCTTTGTCTAACCTCGTTATCAATGCCGCAAAATACACGCCGGCAAGCGGCATGATTGAGTTACGTGCCGCACTCGATTCGACAGGGGTAAAAATTGAAGTGGAGGATAACGGTCTAGGCATCGAGTCGCATCATATTCCACGCCTCACCGAACGTTTCTACAGAGTCGACCCCAGCCGGTCAGCAGAGTCTGGTGGAACAGGGCTTGGCCTCGCCATCGTGAAACACATTCTGGCAAGGCACGACTCGGAGTTAGAGGTGAAGAGCACCCCACGAAAAGGCAGCGTATTCGGCTGCCATATTCCAAGAGAAAGAGTGCTGAACTAATCTTCTAGCTGCTCTTCGACATCGGCTAGCTTTTCGTGACGGACATCCATTCCCTTCACCAAATAAATCACATGCTCAGCGACATTTTTAGCATGATCGCCGATACGCTCAAGCGCACGCAGCGCCCACAACATATTGAGGACTCGGCTAATACTGCGCGGGTCTTCCATCATGTAAGTGATCAGTGAGCGCATGACGCTTGCGTAGATTTTATCTACCGCAACGTCGTCGCGAACAACCTCGAGAGCTGCATCGGCATCATAACGAGCAAACGCATCGAGGGAGCCACTTACCATCCGCGTCACGCTATCCGCCAAATGACGGAACTCGACGAGTCCTTGGGAGATCTCGCCCTCTTCACTAAGCTTTATCGCCATGCGCGCGATTTTAGCGGACTCGTCTCCGACTCTCTCAAGGTCTCGCACAGTCTTAATAATCGCGAGCACAAGCCGCAAGTCGCTCGCTGCCGGATGGCGGCGGGCTAGAATCAGGCTGCATTCCTCATCAATACTCACCTCCATCGAATCGATGCGATCTTCGACTGTCAGGACTTGAGCGGCCAGACCCGTATCGCCGTCAAGGAGCGATTTCATTGCATCGGCGATCTGACGTTCAATAACCCCGCCCATCTCGAGCATATTGTTTTTAATTTCTTCGAGTTCGAGATTAAACTGCTTAGAGATATGGTGGCTGTGGCTTTCAATATTCGAATTCATTCTGCGTCCTTAGAGTCCAAAAGTATCCCGTTAAACATAATGCGCCTTCGCTGAAAGCGCGAAAAAAAAACGTTAACCGTAACGCCCAGTGATATAATCTTCGGTCTGCTTTTTCGCAGGATTCGTGAAGATGTTATCGGTCGCGTCAAACTCAACCATATCACCCATATACATAAATGCGGTGAAATCAGAAACGCGCGCAGCTTGCTGCATGTTATGCGTCACAATCACGATCGTATAATCACGTTTGAGCTCATGGATTAACTCTTCGATCTTCAAAGTAGAAATAGGGTCTAGCGCGGAGGCCGGTTCATCGAGCAGCAGCACCTCTGGCTCGACGGCGATCGTGCGAGCGATAACTAAACGCTGTTGCTGACCACCCGACATCCCGAGCGCGCTGTCGTGAAGACGATCTTTTACCTCATCCCACAGTGCTGCTGCTCTCAGCGACTTTTCGACGACTTCGTCTAACACGCGCTTAGAGTTGATTCCCTGGATGCGCAGACCGTAAGCGACATTTTCATAAATAGATTTCGGAAAGGGATTCGGTTTTTGGAACACCATGCCGACTCGTCTGCGCAGGTCAGCAACATCAACATGCTTTGAGTAGATGTCTTCACCGTCGATCTCAATTAACCCATCGATAACACAGTCGTCGACAAGATCGTTCATTCTGTTCAGGCAGCGCAGCAGGCTAGATTTACCGCAACCGCTGGGGCCAATAAACGCAGTCACTCGCTGCTTCGGAATTTTCAAGTCGATGCCATTAAGAGCACGCTTGTCTTTCGCATAGTAAAGGTTCAGTCCCGAAACATCGATGCAGCTCTCCAAGCCTTCGGGGTTTTCCGCGCTAGCACCGAGCACTGAACTAACATCTACTTTTCTCATGAATCTGTTCTCTTTTTAACGATTAAGCGTTGGCCTATGGCCACGTGTTGTCGAGGCAGCAGTGCCGTCGCATGACTCTATACTTCGAGAGACTTAAACTTTTCGCGCAGTCGATTACGCAGTGCCACCGCACTTAAATTCAGTCCTGCAATGACGATAACCAGCAGTAAGGCCGTGGCAAAGACCAGCGGCCGCGCTGCTTCGATATTAGGACTCTGGAATCCGACATCATAGATATGGAAGCCGAGGTGCATGAATTTTTGATCGAGATGAAGGTAGGGGTAATTGCCATCAAGCGGCAGCGACGGTGCAAGTTTAACCACCCCTACGAGCATGAGGGGAGCAACCTCACCGGCTGCCCGTGCTACGGCGAGGATAAGGCCGGTCATCATCGCGGGGCTCGCCATAGGCAACACGACGCGCCATAGTGTCTCAAACTTTGTTGCGCCAAGCGCGAGACTGCCCTCACGCACACTGCGCGGAATGCGCGCAAGCCCCTCTTCGGTGGCGACAATCACAACAGGCACGGTGAGCAGCGCTAGTGTGAGTGACGCCCAAAGCAATCCGGGCGTACCGAAGGTAGGCGCGGGCAATGCCTCAGGGTAAAAAAGCTGATCTACCTCGGCACCGATAATGTAGATGAAGAATCCTAAGCCAAAAACACCATAGACAATCGATGGGACACCGGCAAGATTATTCACCGCGATGCGTATTGCTTGGGTGACAAACCCTTGCCGAGCGTATTCGCGTAAATAAACAGCCGCGACGACGCCAAAGGGAGTCACGAACACCGACATCAAAAGCACCATCATCACCGTGCCGAAAATAGCGGGGGAAATGCCGCCTTCGGTATTCGCCTCGCGCGGTTCATCGGTAAGAAACTCACCTAGCTTAGCAAAATAGGTTAGCAGCTTTTCGGCGAAACCCATTTGGTTAGGCCTGTAGGCGCGCACTATGTCGGCAAACTCCACCTCAACCTCTGCGCCATTCGCTGCGAGAAACTGCGCCGAATCACGCTCGATAGTCTGATTCAACACCACTAAGTCTTGCTGCAAGAGCACGTACTCTGCGCCCAATTCTTCGCGCTGCGCGGCGAACTCGGCTTTGGTTTCTGCATCAAATGCACCGTCTAACTCTAATCCCCTCTGGTTCAACCTGAGGCGTTCGAGCGCATAGTTAACCTCACCGATCTCTTGCTTTTCGATTCGGTAAATTTCGTCATGAATCGCAAGAGTGCGGCTAAGCCGCTGTTCGAATTCGTCCCACAGCGCAGCATCATCCCCTGCGCCTTCTACAACACGCTCGCCAGACTCTTTGACGCCTGAGAGGAAACCATAGAAATTGCCCCATTCGCGGCGCTCAAGCACAACCACATTAGCTGGATAGCGGATATCGCTGATATAGCGGCTTAATAACCAGGCGAAATCGGCCCCGGTTACGTCTCTGTTGCCGAGCTTGACGAGCTCTCGTTCGTAAGTCGGAATCGATTCATCGACCGGAATGCCCGACGACGCGATCTGAATGCTCGACACGCTTTCGGTCTCTACCTTTTCGCCAAGCACCTCTGTCGACATAACAGACCCAAAGGCAACGGGGGGCGCATAGTTCGCCTGCATCACGTCGGTAGGCCAGAAATGCGCCATGCCGCGCACGGTCAGAAGACCAAGCAACCCAACCACCATGAGAATACTGATCGCCACCGCACCGGCATTTAGCCAAACGAAGGGAGTCCCTGAACTAAACCATTTTGACGCGCTAATTTTCATATAGTGCTGTACTTGTCGCGTAGGCGCTGGCGGATAACCTCAGCGACTGTATTAAACATAAAGGTAAACATAAACAGCACCAAAGCTGCCAAGAACAGGATGCGGTAGTGGGTGCTGTCTACTTCAGACTCGGGAATCTCGACGGCGATATTCGCTGCAAGCGTGCGCATGCCCTCGAAGATATTGATATCCATAATGGGCGTATTACCCGTAGCCATCAACACGATCATTGTCTCGCCGACCGCGCGGCCCATGCCAATCATCAACGCACTAAAAATGCCTGGGCTAGCCGTTGGCAGGACCACTCGGTAGAGACTCTGCCAGGGTGTGGCGCCGAGGGCTAACGAGCCGTAGGTCAGATGCTTTGGCACTGTAAAAATCGCATCTTCGGCGATCGAGAATATTGTCGGAATCACCGCAAAGCCCATCGCAAAACCGACCACCATGGCATTGCGTTGATCGTAATTAATGCCCAGCTCATTGGTCAGGTAGAAACGCATGTCACCGCCAAAGAAAAGCGCCTCAAGGGGTGTCGCAATAGCGAATGACAGTGCAGTAAACGCCACGATCACGGGAATAAGTATGCCCGCTTCCCAGCCATCAGGAATGAGATGCCGAAGCTCGCTTGGTAGCTGTACCCAGAAAAAACTCATAAGCAAAATGCTTAGCGGGAGAATGACCAGCACTGAGAAAATGCCGAGCAGGTTATTCTCAACGAAAGGGGCGAGCCAAAGACCGGCAAGGAAGCCCAACACAACGGTCGGCAATGCCTCCATCAATTCAATTAACGGCTTTACCTTGCGGCGCATCCTTGGCGCCATGAAATAACCGGTAAAGATCGCACCACAAATCGCTAACGGGGCGGCTAAAAGCATCGCATAAAAAGCGGCCTTTAAAGTACCAAACGACAATGGGACTAAGCTGTATTTGGGCTCAAACTCGTTCGTTGCCGCCGAGGATTGCCAAATAAAGTCGGGCTCACTGTACCCCTCGTACCAGACTCGGCTCCACAGCGCAGACCACGACACTTCGGGGTGTTTATTCTCTACCGCCCAAAGCGCCATCTGGCCTCGTCCGCTTTCGATAAGCAGCGCATCGCCCCGCGGGGAGATTGCAAGCGCGCGCGCGCCATCGGCCGCGAGCTGTCCGGCAAACGCCTGTCGTCGTGCTGTCGTATTAAACAGTGAAACCACACCCTGCGCATCGACACTCACGAAGCTCTTACGGCGCTGCTCGGGGCTGAGCGACACAACCGGAGACGCCGAGTCTTGGAAGCTTCGAATCTTCTCGAGCGCAACGGTGTCGTCCCGCTTCGTGAGAAACCACTGCGATATCGCGCCCTGATCATCACCAACGAGCAATGAAATTCCGCCGAGCAAGAAAGAGATATCAGTAGGGTTGGCGCGCCCTTCCGTTAAGAGAGCCTGTAGTTCGAATTGTGGATTGGGGGCAGTGAAGGCAGTGCGCAGACTTAGAAGTCGCGCAAGGCCTTCATCGTCTATCACGAACAACCAGAAGCGATCGCCGTCGATGAAGAGTTGCTCTCCCCCGAGGGTCATTCCGCTTAGCCGTCTTTCTTCTATTTCAAATTCGGCGCCGCCGCCTAGGTCGAACGCTGCGAATAGACTTGTCTGTTTACTCGCTTTGAGAAGGCTAAGTTCGCCGCCTCGCGCTGTCGCGGCGAGCATCATATTCTCGCCGGAGGTCCGCAGTGCAATCGAGGCGAGCGGTTTGTCAACGGCAAGCGTGTAGGGGATTTCCCCAAACGGGTAGTCGATTTTAGGAGTGAGAATGCGCCGATTGTCTAGCTGCGCGAAACGCGTGTCATAGGCATAACGCGCAACAACTGCCTCACCAGTATTGAGACCCAGCGCAAATAAACCTGATTGTTCTGAGTCTAGCGCAAAGCTGCTTATTGTCGCGCCGGAGGGAACCTTAACGGCAATCGTCGCAGCGTTCTCGCCACTCTCAAGATCAAAAAAGCGCGCCACGCCATCGTCTCCGAGACGCATCGCCATCTCTGACTGTTCCTCAATCGCCAAATGCAGGCTTTCTGAAGAATCTTGGAGATCGTAGGACGCCGCTTCTTCGACCTTAGCTCCAGCGAAAAGTGGAACGACTTCATAAAATAGATAAGCAAAGATAAGCAGTATCGCGACAATCACGCTGATGCCACCCACTGCGATGCTTACCTTCGCCGTTTTATCGCTCAGATGGCGCCAGCGGCGACGGGAAGCGAGCTTCTCGGAAGACAAAACCGAGACTTTGACCGATTGGCTAGGCTCGTCGTCTATGAGTAGCGACTGCGCCTCGGGTAAGTTATCTGCAGGCATAGGGTCTAGTTCTTTATCGGTGAGCGCGAATATTACAGTTTAATGGCAAAGGAGTCACCGTTATGGGTCACCCTTGAGGCAAGCCTTTCGATATTTCTGTTGCACCAAATGACAAGAGGCTAGCCCGAACCCCGTTCGCCTAACCTCTTGCGTCGTGACAGAAGACCGTTTTTAAGTCTTTTCTAGCCTCGAGACCGAATCATATGCCGAGGTTACGCAGAGTCCCCTCAACAACGCGGGCTGGCAACGGGATATACCCGTCTTTTAGCACAACATTTTGACCAGACTGTGACAGCACCAGTTTGAGGAACTCACGCTCGAGCGGCGGCAACGGCGTATTAGGCGCTTTGTTGATATAGACATACAGGAAGCGAGCGAGCGGGTAATTGCCCGCAACCGAATTTTCAGGCGTCGCCTCGAAGAAATCGCCGCCTTCGGTGCGCGCAATCGGCACGGCACGGACGCTTGAGGTGCGATAGCCGATACCAGAATAACCAATGCCGTTAATAGAGGTGCTCACCGACTGAACAACCGATGCAGAGCCCGGCTGTTCGTTAACATTATTTTTGAAGTCGCCGTCACAAAGCGCCGCTTCTTTAAAGTAGCCATAGGTACCCGACACAGAATTACGTCCGAAAAGCTGCATACCGCGCTGTTGCCAGGGGCCAGAGAGCCCTAACTGCCCCCAGTTAACGACATCGGTATCAAAGCCGCAGCGCTGATTAGAAGAAAACACTGCGTCTACTTGTGGCAGAGACAAGCCTTCGATCGGGTTGTCTTTATGCACGTAAACCGCCAGCGCGTCGATCGCTACCGGCACTGCAGTAGGCTTGTAGCCATAGCGAGACTCGAATGCCTCGATCTCATTGTCTTTCATCTCACGACTCATCGGGCCGATATTCGCGGTACGCTCGGTGAGAGCTGGTGGCGCTGTCGACGAACCTGCCGCCTGAATCTGAATATTCACGTTCGGATAGACGCGCTTAAAGTCCTCCGCCCATAGCGTCATTAGATTCGCCAACGTATCTGATCCTACACTCGAAAGATTGCCTGACACTCCACTGGTGCTCTCATACACCGGAATGGCTGAATCGACGTCTGCTGCGACAGCCGGTGCGCTGCCTAGCAACGCAACTGTGGCTAGGCCTACAAGCCTGATGCAACTAATCTTTTTAATTATGGCTTTCATCTAATTGATTCCTATAAATTTTATCTTTCGATACAGACTAGAGCGAGGGTAAATAGCAACGCTATATAGTTCGCATAGGATGAGACTATATGACGAAAATATTACAGTAATATGACAGGGCGCGCGCGGGCGTCTTTCTATCCCGAACAAAATCTGCGCATTAATTAATTGTCATCTAATCGTCACACCATTTCGAGCAAATGTCGTTAGACTGGTTCTGAGAGTTTTTTCACACAAACGTGCAGGCAAGAATCAACAGACGTGGGATTTTCGCAGTACATTGCTCACGGCCCCGCACCCGCCAAGCCGGCGGCTACGGCCCATCCTACCGATGAGAGCGAAGTTGTGAGCACAGACCGTAATAGCGAAGTAGATCTTGCCAACAGCGAATACTACGAGAATCGTGAATTAAGCTATTTTAAATTTAATTTGAGAGTCCTCGAGCAAGCGAAAGACGAGAATCATCCGCTGCTCGAACGCCTCATGTTTCTTCTTATTTTTAGCTCTAATCTCGATGAATTCTTCGAAATTCGTGTATCGGGATTGAAAAAGCAGCTCGGGTTTGGCAGACAGCGCCCCGGCGCAGATGGACAATACCCGGAACAAACACTCAAGATTCTTCATCAGCAGGTGCGAGATGCCCTGTCTGAGCAGTACCGCATTTTAAATGACGACCTCTTCCCCTCTCTTGCTAGCGAGGGCATTCGCTTTCTGGTCCGCCATGAATGGAGCGACTCCCTAAAAGACTGGACTCGCGACTATTTTTTCAATGAAGTCGTCCCAGTAGTAAGCCCACTCGGGCTTGACCCTGCCCATCCCTTCCCGAGATTGGTCAATAAGAGCCTCAACTTTATCCTGTCATTGGACGGTAAAGACGCCTTTGGTCGCGACAGCGGTCTTGCGATAGTCCCTGCCCCGCGATCGCTACCTCGGATAATCAAGGTCCCGCGCGAGATTTTGCCCGACGGTGACAATTTCGTTTTCCTGTCGTCCGTTATTCATGCCTATGTCGAAGAGTTCTTCCCTGGAATGAGCGTGACCGAATGCCATCAATTTCGAGTTACACGAAATTCAGACCTAGAGATGTCCAACGTTGAAGTCGAAGATTTCGCCATGGCGCTAAAAGGCGAACTCCATAGCCGGCGCTTTGGCGCCGCGACTAAACTCGAGGTCGGAGCCGAGTGTCCTTCTCAGCTGACTAATTTCCTCTTAGACCGTTTTGATCTCACTCAGGAAGAGCTGTTCACACTCGACGGCCCTGTTAATCTACAGCGACTGATGGCGCTTTTTGGCATGGTCGACAGGCCAGACCTGCGCTTTCCTAAATTTACACCGGGCCTGCCCAAAGTATTGGAGGAGCATCAGTCGATTTTCGCCGCCGTCGCACGCGAAGACTAATTGCTTTTGCACCCCTATGAATCGTTCCTGCCGGTTATCGATTGGGTTAGACAAGCAGCGAAAGACCCCTCTGTCCTGTCGATAAAACAGACGCTTTACCGCACAAACGAATCGTCTGAACTGGTGCAAGCGCTCGCCGAAGCCGCTCGCTTCGACGAAGAAGAAAACATTAATTTCGCCAGCATCTTGCAAGAAGCCGGCGCCGTGGTTGTGTACGGCGTCATGGGCTACAAAACCCACGCCAAAATGCTGCTGTTCGTCCGCCGCGAGGGCAATGAATTAAAGCGCTACGCGCATTTAGGGGCTGGCAACTATCACCGGAAGAATTCGTTAATCTATACAGACTATTCGCTGCTCACAGCTGATGAGACACTGTGCGCAGATGTGCATAAAGTTTTTCAGCAGATCACTGGCATGGGAAAGAAGATCCATCCCAATCTCTTAATACACGCGCCGTTTAATTTGAAAAAATCTTTGCTCAAAATGATTGCCGAAGAAGCTGCTGCAGCTGAGGCTGGAAAGGAAGCGAGAATAGTTGCAAAGCTCAATGCCCTGACCGATCCCGAGATGATACGCGCGCTCTACAAAGCCTCAAACGCAGGCGTTAAAGTTGACCTTATTGTGCGCGGCATGTGCTGCCTGCGACCCGGAATCGAAGGCGTCAGTGAAAACATTCGCGTGGTCTCGATTATCGGCCGATTCCTTGAGCATTCCCGCGTATACTATTTCAAAAATTCGGAGCAGCAACTCTACTGCTCAAGCGCCGATTGGATGGAGCGCAATTTGAGCAATCGAATTGAGGTTTGTTTTCCCATTCTAAAGAAGAAACATCAGAGTCGAATTCTGGCGGAAATTGAGTGGCATTTAGAGGATGAGATACAGTGTTGGGAGCTCGGAGCCGATGGCGAATACATCAAAATTCAACAAGCGGCAGCGCAAGAGCCAACTCAAGGCGTGCAACAACGGCTACTCGAAAAGCTTGCCTAACTGAGCAGAGCTTCAGTCCTCAAAAAATCAATCACGCTGCTTAAAGCGCGGCATGTCCTCATTGTCCAATATCCGGAGCGCCTGCCGATTACGCATCATAAACTCGAGCATCCCTTCGCGCAGCGCAGTCGCGCTAAAGGTAATTTTATCTATCTAATATGCTTGCATAACACCCAATAGAACACTCCAACCTGCTAGTAACAGATCTTTGCGACGCTCCTTTAGTCCGGGCAACTCAACACCAGAGATTACTTGATCAATAAACGCGCTTCTGAGCGCAAGCAGGGCCTCCTTGGAAACCTGCCCAGCTCCGAAACCGTGAGCTTCACAAACAGAGGCCAGCATTTTAATCGTGCCCGAGGCAGCAAACGCCTCATCCCAGCCAGCAGCTTTGACCGCTAGTGCGACTCTGGCGAATGCGGCGCGCGCATCAGCCAGCGCAGATTCCATTGCCAATTCGAGAGATTGTTCAGAGAGGTGTGCTTGTCCAAAATAACTGTCGCGCCAGGCAACACTGCCTACTGCCAAACTCTCAGTGAACAACTGCGCGGAGCCATGCCCCACAATAACCTCGGTGCTTCCCCCACCTATATCGATAACCAAGCGCCGCGCTCTTCGGCAACCCGCTAAGCACGCCAGCGTAGATCAAGACCGCTTCTTGAGTACCAGTAATGGAAGAGATATGGATGCCGAGCTGGTCCGCCGCACGAATAAAGGCTTGCGCATTACTCGCGACGCGAAAGGTGTTGGTGCCTAGCGCCCAATAACGCGCTACCGGGTAGCGACCGAGCAATTCATCAAAGCGTTTGAGACAGTCCAATCCGCGCTCGAAGGCCGCCGGGGATATCGCGCCACTGGCTCGAACCCCCTCCCCTAGCTGCACTCTCTCGCTACACCGCTCTATGATCTCTATACGCTCTGGCGTCCATTGTGCTATCAGCAGATGGAAGCTGTTAGAACCGAGGTCGATACACGCTTGCAGCGAGTTGTGGGTAGAGCTAGGCAAAGTGGTCTAACCTCGAAAATCGTTAAAGGTTGGCTCATTACGATTAACGGGATTAGATCATCGACTGCTGGTAGTTCTCAATCCCTATACGATCGATTAGCCCAAGCTGCGATTCCAACCAATCGACATGCTCTTCTTCGCTAACAAGAATCGAATTAAGTAGGTCACGCGTCGCATAATCTTGCACCGACTCGCAGTAAGCAATCCCTGCCCGCAGGTCGGGACACGCTATCATTTCGAGTTGCAGATCGCATTCGAGCATCTCACGCGTGTTTTCGCCGATGAACAATTTGCCTAGCGATTGCAGATTGGGCAGTCCTTCCAAAAACAAAATTCTTTGCACGAGCTGGTCGGCGTGTTTCATCTCGTCTATCGACTCTTCATACTCTTTGTCAGCGAGCTTATTCAGCCCCCAGTCTTGAAACATACGTGAATGTAAAAAGTACTGATTTATGGCAACCAGTTCATTGCCAAGCGCCCTGTTGAGATGTTTGAGTACGGTCGCGTCAGATTTCATAACTGCTCCTAAATTGCCGCCTTTAGCGTCTGATATTCTTTAGGTGGGTAAGTTTATCGTGGCTCTAGAGAGTGTAATTTGCGCGCGACAAAGTCAAGTTGCGCGCGCTCTCTGCTCTCGACAAACCGTGACGCATGGCTTTCGCAGGTAAATGAAGTCAATAAGTCTAGACAGACAATTCTAGGCAGGCTGGGAAGGGGCGCAGGTGCGCCCGAATTCTTTCACGATACTGCGTGCGAGTTTGCTGCATCGACCACATTCACTCGCGACGCCAAGCTGAGCGCGAAGATCACTGAAGCTGCCGCAGCCGCTTTTGCAGGTTTCTCGGATCTGGTTGTCGGTTACTTGTCGGCAAATGCACACGTACATGGGGTATTACTCTCTATTTGTTGACGCTATCCTAAATGCAAATGA
>Ga0209405_1000735_pt1 | contig 25937 bp, 22 predicted proteins | sample COGITO_mtgs_1105_6_FD_184803 | JGI IMG/M metagenome (GOLD analysis project Ga0209405, IMG submission 184803) | Pelagic marine microbial communities from North Sea - COGITO_mtgs_110516 (SPAdes) (version 2) | ecosystem: Environmental > Aquatic > Marine > Epipelagic ...
TTGTATTAAAACGGCACATAAATACAGTCGTTTTTGTTCTCCTCCAGAGAGTTTTTCAACAAAATCGTATTGTTTTTTCTTGTCAAATAAAAAGCGTTCTAACAACTGTGAAGCAGAAATTTTTCTTCCTTTGGAAAGGGGAATATATTCTCCAAACTCTTTGACAACTTCAATTACTTTTTGACCCTCTTTTATCTCAATTCCAGCCTGTGTATAATACCCATATTTTACAGTTTCACCTAAGATAACTTTACCAGCATCTAAAGGGGCCTTCTCGGTAATGATATTTAAAAAGGAAGATTTTCCAGTTCCGTTTTTACCAATAATTCCTAGGCGCTCCCCACGTTTAAATACATAATCAAAACCTTCTAGAATTTTTTTATCTCCAAATGACTTGTATACTTTATGAAGCTCAAGAATCTTACTTCCCAAACGCTCCATATTAATTTCTAATTGAATATGATGGTCTTTCCTTCGCTGGTGTGCTTTTTCTTTAATCTCATAAAAATCATCTGTTCTAGATTTTGATTTTGTGGTTCTCGCTTTGGGTTGCTTTCGCATCCATTCCAATTCTTTCTTAAATAAACTCTTCGCTTTTCCTAAATTGGTTGCTTCCAGCGCTAAACGTTCTTCTTTATTCTGAAGATAATAGGAGTAATTTCCTTTGTATTTATACATCTTGCCTTCATCTAGTTCTAGAATTTCATTGCATACTCGCTCTAAAAAATAACGGTCGTGCGTTACCATAAATAAGGTAATTTTTTCTTTAGCAAAGAAAGCTTCTAGCCATTCAATCATTTCTAAGTCTAAATGATTTGTTGGTTCATCTAGAATTAGTAAGTCCGGTTTGTTGATTAAAACAATGGCTAAAGAAAGTCTTTTTCTTTGTCCTCCTGAAAGCGATCCAACTTTTAATGTTAAATCTTCTAGTTTTAATTTTGATAAAATTTGTCTGTATTGCGTTTCAAAATCCCATGCATTGTATTGCTCCATTAATTCAAATGCTGTTTGGTATGCATCTGCATCTTCAGGATTTTTTAAGGCCTTTTCATACTGATTAACGATGGAGAGAATTTTATTATCTGTCGCAAAAATCGTTTCTTCAATAGTAAGCTTAGTATCAATCGCATCTTTTTGTGCTAGATACGCCACTGTAATTCCTTTTCTACAAACAACTTGCCCATTGTCTGGAAGGTCTAAACCTGCTATAATGTTTAAAATAGATGTTTTTCCACTTCCATTTTTAGCTACAAAAGCAATTTTTTGATCTTTGTTAATTCCAAAAGAGAGGTTTTCAAACAAGACACGCTCTCCATAGGATTTAGAAATATTTTCTACAGATAAATAATTCACAAATTTTATTTTTTTACAAAGAAACAAAAAACCCAAGTGTTAACTTGGGTTTTTAATGGTAATTAATTTCTAGGAGGGAATGAAAATTAAGCACCATGAAGATATGTAAATGTATATGATTAGATTGTATTTGTCAATCCCTGTAAACAGTGAAATTTAACTTCACGAATAACAGTGAAGAAGTACCCTATAAACAGTGAGATATTCTTATTTTTTGTCACATTCATAATGTCATAATTTTTAATTAATTAGTATATTGCGGGGTATATATTAAAGAATACAATATGAAGATAATAGTACCAATGGCTGGAATTGGATCTCGTTTAAGACCTCATACATTAACAATACCAAAGCCGTTAACGGTCATTGCAGGAAAGCCAATAGTTCAAAGATTGGTAGAAGATATTACTTCTGTCATCGATCAAAAAATTGATGAAATTGCATTTGTCATAGGTCCTACTGCAAAAGGATTCCCTACAGATACTGAAGAGAAATTACTAACCATAGCAAAAGAGTTGGGTGCAAAAGGATCCGTTTACATTCAAGAAGAAGCATTAGGAACCGCCCATGCAATTTATTGTGCAAAAGAATCATTGAGTGGTCCTTGTGTTATTGCCTATGCAGATACTTTATTCAAAGCAGACTTTACGCTAGATGTAAATGCAGATGGTGCTATATGGGTTAAACAAGTTGAAAACCCAAATGCATTTGGAGTGGTAAAATTACAAGACGGTCATATTACTGATTTTATTGAAAAGCCAAAGGAGTTTGTTTCTGATCTTGCAATTATTGGCATCTATTATTTTAAAAGTGGAGAAAAACTTCTTGAAGAGATTCAATATTTAATTGATCATGATTTAAAGGAAAATGGAGAATATCAAATAACCAATGTTTTAGAATCTTTGAAACAACAAGGGGCAAAATTTATTCCAGGAACCGTTAATACTTGGATGGATTGCGGTAAAAAAGACCCAACAGTAGACACTAATAAGCAAGTGTTGATCTTTGAACATAAAGCAGGAAATAAGTTGGTTTCTTCCGATGTAGTTTTGGAAAACTCAACAATTATACCTCCCTGTTTTATTGGAGAAAATGTGGTTTTTAAAAACTCAACAATTGGTCCTTATGTTTCTATAGGAGAGAATAGTGTTGTAGAAAACTCAACAATTGTCAATTCATTAATTCAAACGAATGTAGAAATTTTAAATGCAGATTTAGACAATGCAATGATTGGTAATTATGCAAAATACAATGCAAAATATACTTCTGTAAGTATTGGAGACTTCACTGAATTAACTTAAATGATTGAAGGAATAAAGAAAAGAAATCATAGAAAAAAAAGGAGTATTTATAATTATAAATGGAAGCTCTTTTCATTTTTCTGTGTTTTTTTTTCAATTCAAACTTTTTGTCAAGATAGCATTCCTATTGCCAAAGACTTAGCGGAAGAAAATGACTTGAATTTTCAGCAATTTTTTTTTAAAGCCTTGTCAGAAAAATCAATTGGAAATTATCAAAAAGCAATTGAAAATCTTGAAAATTGCAATCAGATTCTAACAAAAGATGCCGCTGTTTACTTTGAGTTTTCAAAAAATTATTTTTACCTAAACAACATGTTGGTATCCGAAGAATATATTGACAGAGCGCTGTTGATACAACCTACAAACATATGGATGTTAAAACATTTGGTCAAAATTTTTTTGAAGGAGAAAAACTTTTCGGAAGCAATTCTTATTCAAAAAAAAATAGTTTCCCTTAATTCTAATGAAAGAGTGCCTCTTTTGGAGATGTATATCCAGAATAAAGAGGATCAGAACGCAATTTCCCTGATGAGTATTATAGAACAAGAAAACTTCCTATCTGCTCGTTATAAAAAAATAAAACACAACTTTGAACAAAGAAAAGAGCCATCGGTTTCTCTCGATAAAATCCTGCCGACGAACTCATTAGAATCTCAATTCGCAACCAATAAATCTTTTTCTCTTCTAAAGAAAATTCTAGAAAAAAATAAAGAGAATCCTCTCTTGCTCATAAAATATTCTGATGAAGGAATTTTACTTTTTCCTGCCCAGCCTTTTGTATATTTAATGCAAGGAAAAGCATTAAATGATCAAAGAGAATACAAAAGGGCCTTGTTATGTCTAAAAAATGGTGTAGATTTTGTGATAGCAGATGACATGGAGATTGCTTTTTATAAAGAAATAGCAATATCATATAGGGGTTTAGGTAATTTTAAAGAGGAAAATAAATATATAGATAAATCAAAAAAAAGGTAGTAATAACAATGAGGTTTGTAAAATATTTTGTGGTGTTTTTAGTGTTGTTTTCTTCTTGTAACGTAAAAAAGGATTTAACGAAAACAACCATTATTTCAAAAAAAATTTCAGCAAGAAAAGTAGCTAGAAAGCATGTTGCATCTAATTTCAATAAAAAATCTATTGCAGCAAAACTTAAAGTTAATTTTAATAATGGAAAATTAAAACAAACTATTTCTGTTAGTTTAAAAATGAAAAGAGATGAGGTAATTTGGCTTAAAGCAACCAAATTTATTACCTTATTTAAAGTAAAAATTACACCCACTTCTGTTCGTTACTATTCTTCCTACGCTAAAAACTATATAGAAGGAGATTTTGCAATATTGAAGAAGTTATTAGGGGTAGATATTAATTTTAGCCAGCTTCAAAATTTATTACTTGGTCAGTCCTTACTCAATGTAAAAAAGCAAAAGCTAGGGATCACTATTGAGGATAACAACTATGTTTTAGCTACTGAGAGTAAAGTTCAGTTACTTGATCTTTCTTTTTTTGTAAATCCCTCTCATTTTAAGTTAAATAAACAATCTGTTGTTAATCCTCAAAAAAATAAACGGTTGGATATTTCATATCCTTCTTACAGGATGATTGATGGTGAGTTATTTCCTAAGGAAATTCTAATACTAGCCAAGGAGCCAGATGCGTTTACAAAGATGGATGTTACAGTTAAATCTGTTAAATTTGATGAAAATTTTAACGTTTATTTTTCAATTCCTAAGGGATACAAACAAATTAAATTATAGTGAAAAGTAACAAGTTTTACATACCGATTTTAATTTTATTTTTAAGTGTTTTTTCTGTTTTTGGGCAAACTAGAAAGCAGTTAGAAGCACAGCGAAAGAAACTTAATAAAGAAATTAAACAGGTGAACACCTTACTTTTTAATGAGATAAAGAAAGAAAAAAATGCTGTGGATGCTCTCAAGGATATTTTTCAAAAAATTGAAGTAAGAACTCAATTGATTTCAACAATTCACCTAGAGGCTGCAATTTTATCAAAAGAAATTACTGCAAATCAAATGAAATTAACCAAGTTGTCCGATAAATTAGTTCGTTTAAAAAAGGATTATGCAGCGATGATTTTCAAATCATACAAAAGTAGATCGCAAGAGAGTAGGACAATGTTTTTGCTTTCTTCTCAAAGTTTTCTTCAAGCTTATAAAAGACTAGGGTATATGAAACAGTATACCTCTTTTAGGAAAAAACAAGGAGAAGATATCGGAGAACAAACGACAACAGTTCAAAGGTTGAATGATTCATTAATACTTCAAAAAACCTTAAAAGATTCATTAATCGTTTTTGAAACAGGGCAACAAAAGCAAATAGAACTTGATAAAATAAATCAAGAAAAGTTAATAACTGTCATTAAGAAAAATGAAAGCAAGTATAAGAAAGCCCTTCAAAATAAAATTAAACAAGAAAAAAGAGTTACAATAAAGATTGATAAAAAAATTCGAGAGGAAATAGCAAGAGCGAATAGAATTGCAAAAGAAAAAGAAAAAGAAAAAAATAAGCTAAAACGGGTTAAAAAGAATGAATTTATTTTAACTCCAGAATCAAAAGCATTGGCTGCAAAATTTGAGTTGAATAAAGGAAAATTACCATGGCCTGTTAATGAGGGGATTGTGGTAAGAAAATTTGGAAAACAACCCCATCCTTCATTTCCAGGAATTACAATAAATGGTTCAGGGTTGCACATTGTAACCAGGCAAGGTAAAGAAGCGCAAGCTATTTTTAGCGGAAGTGTTTTAAATGTTTTGGTGAGTTCTGAAGGAAGAAAAAATGTATTGATACAACACGGAAATTATATTTCATCCTATAATAATTTAGAGAATGTTTATGTCAGTAGAGGTGAAAAAATTGTAACAAACCAAAAAATAGGTCAAATTTTTACAGATAAAATTTCTAAAAAAACTACCTTAATTTTTGTCTTGTTTAAAAATACAATGCGTCTTAATCCCGCTCACTGGATTCTAAAAAGGTAATTTTACTTTTTTTAAGCGCTTTCTCAATATTCTAAGAAAACACTCCATATAGCCTATGTTAATTGAACAAAGCCTTTAGTGCAGTTGCCTTATTTGGGTTTAATTTGCCCGCTAAAACCAAGCTCAATTGTTTGCGTCTGAGGGCAGCTTCAAAACGTTCTTTTTCTAGATCGGTTTCTGGAACAATTTGAGGAACCAGCACAGGCTTTCCAATTTCATCAACGGCAACAAAGGTGTAAATGCCTTCATTTACTTTGGTTCTCGATCCAGATTGCCTATCTTCAATCCAAACATCAACATAAATTTCCATCGAAGAATTAAATGCTCTAGAAACCTTCGCTTCTATCGTGACGACACTCCCTACAGGAATAGACTTATTAAAAGCAACATGATTTACAGAAGCAGTAACCACAATCCTCCTAGAATGTCTTCTTGCAGCAATGCTACAAGCTCTATCCATTCTTGCTAATAATTCACCACCAAACAGGTTGTCTAAGTAGTTTGTTTCGCCGGGTAATACGAGGTCAGTAAGAACTGTTAATGACTCTTTTGGAGTTTTTGCTTCCATCAAAAATGTTTTTTGTAAAGATAAGCAATCGCTTAATTAATAGAGAAGCTTTAGAAGTAAGAGTATGAATTAGTTGATTTTTTTAATCAATAACCATGCGTCTTTGGAAACCGCTTTACGAATTTTATAAAGATGATTTGTAGCTTCATTTCTGCTTGAATAACTGTCAAAGGCTACTTGAGTTAGCCCCCATTTATTTACCCCTATTATTTTGGCATTAAATCCTTTAACTTTTAATTGTTTTACTTTCTTTTTTGCGTTTTCCACAAATTGAAAAGATCCAGCAACAACATGAAAAGAGTTTGTTTCTTTGACAACGTTTAAACTAATAGTTGGTAGTGGATTCGCAATTACAAAAGTTGCAGATTGAATCTTTTTTTGGAGTTTTTTTTCTTGGTTAGCAAAAGCTTCATTTTGCTCTTTGTATTGATAATCATTGTATTTAGTAACTCCAATTGTTAATAAAATTGCAACAGTAGCAGCATACTTTACAAAAACAGGAATTCCTTTTCTTTGTCCTTTCTTTGTAGAAGGAACTAGCGGTTTAATTTGCTGTTTATATCTTGGTATTGCAGGAGATTCAAAAGCAGTCAAACCAAAAGAATCTGTTAAATAATTAACATGTGTAGTTGGTTCAAAAACTATTTTTTTATTTTCATTTAACGATAAACTACCTAAGTTTTCGATTTTGACAGCTTTCGATTGCAATTCATTTTGCCATCTAATCACAGATAAAGAAATTGCCGTAGAGGCTTTTTCAAAAGAGATATTTTCAGAAGAAGCAATGTAGTTTGCTAATAAACCGTCATTATGTTTTAGAAGGCCATTAAATGTAATTTGTTTTGTAGGCGGACTAAACGTATGTGTGAAATTATTTACTTGCGCACCAATTCTGTTGGCTACAAATCCGCCAAAATCTGGTACAATAACACAATCGTATCTGTATAATAAATCGCTAATGTAGTTGGCTATAATCATGTTAACAAATATAAAAATTTTGAGGTTTTATGAAACGCTTTCTCTTATTTTTTTTCAACAATTATTTTATATCTTGGTATTCAAATTGTTATCAAATTGAAAGAAGAAGAATTACTGGCTGTTTTACGCCTGCAAAAGTGTAAAGCTGTTGGCGCTATTTTAGCTAAAAAACTCATTGTAAATGTGGGTGATGTTACACAAATTTTTAAGGAAAAAAGAGCTGTTTTATCAAAAATAAATGGAATTGGAAACCATGTCTTAAAACATCTTTTTGATCCAAAAAACATCCAATTAGCAGCGCAGGAATATAATTACATTAAAGAAAAGGCAATTTCCTATTCCTATTTCCTGGAGGACGATTATCCACAAAATCTTCAACACTGTATCGATGGTCCGTTATTATTATTTAAAGAGGGAAATTTGGATTTTTCAAATACAAGGATTATTTCGATAGTAGGCACACGAAACATGACCTCCTATGGCCGTGATTTTTGTTCTCAATTAATTGAAGACCTCTCAAAATATAATCCAATAATTGTAAGTGGATTTGCATACGGAGTTGATATTTGTGCGCATAAAGCTGCTATTAAAAACAAGTTGCAAACCATTGCTGTTTTAGCTCATGGGTTTCAGCACATGTATCCAAAAGTTCACAAAAAATACACCGATTCAGTTCTTGAAAACGGGGGGTTTTTAACTGAATTTTGGCATGAGACACCACCTTTAAGGGAGCATTTTTTAAGAAGGAATAGAATTGTTGCGGGCATTTCTAAAGCAACCATCATTATAGAATCTGCCGTAAAAGGAGGTTCTTTAGTGACTGCGGATATTGCCAATTCTTATGATAGAGATGTGTTTTCGGTTCCCGGAAGAACATCAGATATTTATAGCAAAGGTTGCAACGACCTAATTAAAAAGAATGCTGCATATTTATTAAATTCAGCCTCAGACATTGCAGAAATATTAAATTGGGACCTTCCACAAAAGCCCAAATCAATTCAAAAACAATTATTCATCGAACTGAATGAAAAAGAGCAAAGAATTTATGACTTTCTCAATGAGAAGAAAGCTCAGCAGTCAGATGTGATTTCTATGGAGTGCAATATCCCTGTTATTGAATTAGCATCTATTTTATTACAAATGGAATTAAAAGGGCTTACAACGCCTCTTCCAGGAAAGCTTTTTACATTGGTTTAGTTGCTTCGCTTTTTAGATTTCATTACTAGGGTACTTGGATTTTAAACGACTCCATATCGAGGGGTTTTATACAATGAAATCAGAGAGATTCTTTTATTTATTCCTACTTTTGATAAAAATCAATAGTGAAGATGGCGGTTAGAAAAAAATTGATGTCAAAAAAAAAGCCAACATTTCCTGTAAATGAATTGCTGGATAGTTATTTGAAAAAATATAACAGAAATGTAAAAATAGCTGTATTGTATGAAGATTTATTACGATTTCAAGGGTCTGTTGTTTTGTATGATAAAAATGATGTTGATACGCTTTGGATAAGAACTTTTTATTCTGATTTTGATAGACAGGAGATTGATGCTAGTTTAAAAAAAATATACACAATACTGCATTCAGATGGGAACGATGAAACAATTCCGTTTCTAAATGTAGACGGTATTGATTATTGTACGTTTGGAAATTCTAAACCTTTTCGGATTAAAATCAGAAATATTATAAATGATAATTACACTTATTTCTATGTTAAAAAAGCAGATGCTTCAAGGATTTATGGCTTGGAGTTAGAGCATATTTTGTCTCCACACAACATGAATTTTTTAGTACATAAAGACACCCTAATTGAAGAACATATTTCAGGCATTCCAGGAGATGATTTTATCAAAGACTTTTTACCTAAATGTACTGAATCAGAAAAATCTCAAATAGCAAAAGAATTTGTAAAGTTCAAAGAGCGTTGTTTGGTTCGTCTGCTTGGAGACATGCGTTCCTATAATTATGTAATTATTCCAACCCATGATTTTGATCAAATTATTTACAAAATCAGAGCAATAGATTTTGATCAACAATCTTTTGAAGGAAATTTAAAAGTGTATGATTTGCAATTTTTGAAAGAAAATTTTAAAATTGTAGACATGGTAAATAGAAAGTTAGATAATAATTCTATTATGCAGTATAAGTTAGAAGAGCGTTCTTTCATGGCAAAGAGAATGATTACATCTCCAAGAAGAACTTCTCGGTTGATTAAATGCATGAAAAATGATACACTTTCTTTTCCTGATAATGTCCAACTTTTAAAAAAGCATTTGATTAAATATGTTGGAGATGTAAAGTTTAAGGAGTGCACTAATATGGGAGAAATTTTGGAGACAATTTTAGTCTTTGTAAAACGGAATTATCAAGATGTATTGACCAAATAATTAAAGAGTCTTTTTAGATCTTATTGTTTCAATAAATACGGTAGAAATAATTAATACTCCTCCCCAAACAGTGTTTTTATTTGGAATTTCGTCAACAATTATAATGGCTATTATAATTCCAAAAACAGGTTGAATACTACTTATAATTGTAGCGGTAGATGCTGAAAAAAACTTCAAAGCATGCACCATCAAACTATGTCCAACGGCTGTAGTTACCAAAGCGAGTAATAGCAGGTACGGAAACTGAGACTGAAAACCAGAGAGATCCATAAAAACTAATACAGGAAAGAGTACTATTGTAATTACGGTGGTTTGATAAAACATAAGCATGCTCCCGTGATAATGCTTTACATGTTGTTTTAAAATTAAGATTCTAATTGAATAGCATAAAGCAGAAAACAATCCAAATAGAATCCCTTTTACATCAGAACTTTCCATGTTAAATTCAGGGGTTAAAATAGAAACTCCAATGAGCACCATAATACCTAGCACAAGGTGTGATGGATTAAATTTAGATTTCAAAAAAAGAGGTTCTAGCAATGCGGTTATTACTGGATATGTAAATAAAGAAAGCATTCCCAAAGCTACATTTGATAATTTTAACGCATAAAAATAAGTCACCCAATGCACAGCCATAATAAGGGAGCTGATAATGAAAGGGATGTGCGTCTTTAAATTAAGAACAGTTAGACTGATGTTCTTATATTTACAAAAACCATACAGAAAAAGCATCGCAAAAGCAGAACGAAACCAAATAATAACTTCTGAAGGCATTGCAATGTATTTCCCCAACACACCAGAAGTACTTATAAATAAGGTTGCTAAAATTAAGCTGGATAGGTTTTTAAGATGACTATTTTCCATTTTTAGGGTATTAACACAGATAATATATTCAGTTTATTCCTTCCATTCGAGCGTTTCGATTAAATTTAAAATATCTTTTTTAATATACTCTACAGCAGGTAAAATAGAATCATAGTTAGGCTTTATATAGAAATATAAAGACCCTTTGAGGAAGTTATTAGTACTATCAGTAACATGGAATTGAATTTGAGAGGCTGCATTCCCTGTAATTTCATATACGCTACCAAAAACTCTTTTCTCAGAATTAATAAAATCTTTTGGAATAATTTGGGCTGCTTTTAAGGTGTGTTTGAAAACTAACTTTTCTGCTTCTGTGAGTAATTCTTCTAGGTTGTTTTCTATTGGTCTGTAGGTAATATCTATAGAGGCTTTTAATCGAGGATATTTAATTTTTAACCAATTATTAGCCTCATCAACCACCACGGTATTCTTTAACACTTCAAAAAAATAAGGTCTTTTTAAAACTAGCTTTTCGTAAGATTTTTTTGGATATGTTAAACTAAGAAAAGCAGCAGGTTTTGGTAACGTATCTTTCGTGCAAGAAAAAACAACAATCGAAAAAATAAACAACAATGTTTTACGCATTTTTGGTTGCTTTTATTTGTTTGATACGTTTTTTATCGAGTGCTTCAATTGTAAAACAATAGTTTTTAAAAGTTATTTTTTCTCCTTTCTTAGGGAATTTTCCAGAAATTTCTAAAATAAATCCTGCAAGTGTTTCACTTTCTCCTTTTTCTTCTTCAAAAATAGCTTCATCTTCATCATTTAATACTTTACAGAATTCTTTTATCGTAGTTTTACCCTCAAAAATGTAATTGTTTTCATCTATTTTAGAATAGAACAGATCATCAATGTCAAACTCATCATTAATATCTCCCACAATTTCTTCGATTACATCTTCTAGGGTGACCAACCCACTTGTTCCTCCATATTCATCTACAACGATTGCCAAATGATTTTTCTTTTCTCTAAAATCACTCAATAAGTCGTCTAGTTTTTTATTTTCTGGCACAAAAAAAGGAGCTCGAACTAATTCTAACCATTTAAAATCAGTTTCGTTCAAATGAGCTAGCAAGTCTTTGGCATATAAAACCCCAACAATATTGTCAATATTATCTTTGTATACAGGGTTTCTGGAATACCCATTTTTTAAAATCTTATCCAGCACCACTTCATATGACGCATCATTAGAAATCGCAAAAATATCAATACGAGGTTTCATAATCTGCACAGTCTCTGTATTTCCAAAATTTACAATTCCTTCTAGTATTTTTTGCTCGTCTTTTGTTGTTGCTCCTTCAGAGGTTAACTCTAATGCTTGAGAGAGAATTTCTACCGAAAAATTTGAATTTTTACTCCCCAATTTTTTTTCAATCCATTTTGTTAAAGTAATTAATGGCAAACTAAAGGGTGTTAATAAGATGTTTGTAGTATGAATAAATTTTGCCATTTTCTTGGAGAAAAGAAGTGCATTTCTCGAAGCATAGACTTTTGGTAAAACTTCTCCAAATAATAGAATTAAGAAGGTAACTAAGACAATTTCTAATAAAAAGCGGACAGGAAAACTGAAAAAATAGAGGTTCAATTCATTGTCATAATCACTGAACAGTGTTTCTGCCATAGAAGCAAACAATAACACAATTAAAATATTAATAAAATTGTTCGTAATTAAAATTGTTGCCAATAGTTTTCTGGGTTTACTTAATAGTTTTACAACAATATTTTCTTTTTTCCCGTTTTTAGAAAGCGTATTTAAATCTGTTTGAGAAAGAGAAAAAAAAGCAACTTCTGTTCCAGAAACTAACGCAGAGCAAAGTAAAAGTAAAAGTAAGGCAAGTCCATTTAAAGAGGTTTGCAAGGTTAAGGAGTAGAAAAATAAAAATTCAGGATCTGGATCCAAATGCTCTTGTTTTGGTTAGTTAAAATGGCAAATCATCATTTTCTTCAGTTGCTTTTTTATTGTCAGCTGGAGAATTTGGCGTTGGAATTGCCTGAGTATTGTTAGAGGTTTCAGCATTCTTTTTAGTTGATAAAAAGGTCATTTCATTTACTTGAATTTCTGTAGAATACCGTTTTATTCCATCTTGTTCCCATTGTCTATTTTTCAATTTTCCTTCAACATATACTTTGTCACCTTTGCTTAAATATTTTTCACAAATCTCAGCAAGTTTGTTTCGAACAACAATGTTGTGCCAATCGGTCGTTGTTACTTTTTCTCCAGTAGTTTTATTGGTGTAACTTTCACTGGTGGCAATAGGGAACCTTCCAACACTGTTTTTATCATCAAAATAATGCATTTTAACTTGATCACCTAGATTGCCAATTAAAATTACTTTGTTTATTGTACCTGCCATAGCGTTTCTACTTTAGAATCAAAAGTACTAAAAAAATCAATTACTTTTTAGTTTGAAAATTGTCTAAAAAATTTGCGATTAAAATTGGAACCGGATAGGTCTCTAATTCCTCCCATTGTATGGTTGTTTTAGACGAATTTTCAGTGTGTATGATCCAGAATTGAGTATAGAGATGTTGATGTGATAATTTGTGTATAATTTCTTTGTTGTTAAAAAGCGAAATAGTACTTTCAGTAGGAATTAAATCAATAAATTTAGTTGATGTAATAAGCTCCTCCAAAGAGAGTTTCTTTTCTGCTTCGATGAAAGGGAATTCGAACAAACCCTGCCAAATTCCTTTTCCTTTTCTTTCGGATAAAATTGTTTTCTTGTCTTTAGAAATGATCACTAAATAGTTAAAATACCTTTTTCGAACTTTTATTTTTTTGTCTTTTACAGGAAGTGTTTTAACGGTTTTTTTTTGAAAAGCAATACAACTATCATTAAAAACACAACTTTCACATAGTGGGTTTTGAGGCTTGCAATGAAGCGCACCAAAATCCATGATTGCTTGGTTATATGTGCCAGGTTGTTTTGTGTCAATCAAGGTTTGAGCCAATGCTTTGAATTCTTTAATTCCTGTAGCTGAATTGATCGGTGTTTGAATGCCAAAATATCGGGAGAGTACTCGATATACATTTCCATCAACAACAGCTGTTGGTTTATGAAAACAAATAGAAGAAATTGCAGAGGCGGTGTAATCTCCTATTCCTTTAAGTTTTATAATTTCTTCATAGGTCGATGGGAATTCACCATTCAGTTCTGTTGCAATTTGATTTGCAGTAAAATGAAGATTTCTAGCTCTTGAATAATAGCCCAAGCCTTGCCACATTTTTAATATGGTACTTTCTGTTGCTTTCGCGAGATCAAAAACAGTTGGAAACACTTCAATAAATTTAAGGTAATAAGACTTGCCTTGAGCAACTCTTGTTTGTTGCAACATGATTTCTGACAGCCAAATAAAATAGGGGTTCTTTGTTTTGCGCCAAGGCAATTCCCTATTGTTTTGTAAGTACCACTGAATTAATGTGTTAGAAAATTTCATCATTTAAAAATAGAATTGCAATATTACATTATAAAAATCAAATAAATTTAGGTGTTATTATTTTCGGAGTTGATTAATTATCATATATTTGCATCCGCATTTTTGGGGTTAAATTAATAAAAATATAGTAAAAATACAGACATGACGAAAGCAGATATCGTATCAAAAATTTCAGATAAATCAGGAATAGAAAAAACAGATGTATTAGCAACTGTTGAAGCTTTCATGACTGAGGTTAAAGATGCACTAGAAAATGGCGACAATGTTTATTTAAGAGGTTTTGGTAGTTTTATTATTAAAACAAGAGCAGAAAAAACAGGTAGAAATATTTCGAAGAATACCACTATCAAAATTCCTGCACACAATATTCCAGCTTTTAAACCAGCGAAAACTTTTGCCGAAGGGGTAAAAAGTAAAGTAGCCGTTAAATAAAAAAATATTAATCTAAACCTTAGTTAGGTTTAAAAAAACGAAAACACCATGCCAAGCGGTAAAAAAAGAAAGAGAGCAAAAATCTCTACACACAAAAGAAAGAAAAGAGCTAGAGCAAATAGACACAAGAAAAAGTAAGTATTCATTTTCTTTTCGTTTATAGTTCAGCGAGAAAAAGTTCATTGACATAAGAGGTTAAACTAACCTCGTACGGTATTACAAATACCTGACAATATTAACCCATCTGCACAATTTGTGTAGTATAAAACCATTTCAGTATGAAAACAGAATTAATTATTCGTTCAAATTCATCTGATATTGATTTTGCCTTATTAAGAGATGGAAAACTTATTGAATTAAATAATGAAACTAGTGACAACAAATTTTCTGTTGGCGATATTTTTTTAGCCAAAATAGGAAAAGTTCTTACAGGTTTAAATGCAGCCTTTGTAAATGTAGGTTACCCAAAAGACGGGTTTTTACATTATCATGACTTGGGTGCGCAAGTAAACTCATTAAATACATTCATAAAGAAAGTAAGCACAGGTAAGTATAAAGAATTCACTTTTAAAAATTTCCGAAAGGAAGAAGACATTAACAAAGACGGTAGTATTAACGATGTACTAAAAACAGGAAGAAACCTATTGGTACAGATTGTAAAAGAACCAATTTCTACGAAAGGACCAAGATTAAGTTCTGAGTTGTCTATAGCAGGTAGATTTTTAGTTTTAGTTCCTTTTTCTAATAGAGTTTCTGTTTCTCAAAAAATAGAAGATCCAAAAGAAAAAGAACGTTTAAAAAGGTTAGCAAAAAGCATTAAACCAAAAGGGTTTGGTGTTATTTTAAGAACTGTTGCCGAAGGCAAAAAAGTAGCAGAGTTAGATAAAGATTTGCAAAATTCATTAGAACGTTGGAAGACAATGTCTAAAAGAATTGCAAATACAAATACACCAACAAAAATTTTAAGCGAGTTAAACAGAGCATCCTCTATTTTAAGAGATGTAATGAATGATTCTTTTACAAGCATTGTTACAAATGATGAAACTTTGAAAGTAGAAATCAAAGAGTATTTGCAAGAAATTTATCCTGAAAAGGAAAAAATTGTAAAATTACACACCTCTGAAACTCCTATTTTTGAAAAATACGGAATTGAAAGACAAATTAAAACATCATTTGGAAAAACAGTTTCCATGAGCAAAGGTGCCTATTTAGTAATAGAACACACAGAAGCTCTTCACGTTATTGATGTTAATAGCGGAAACCGTTCAAACAAAGCAGGTTCTCAAGAAGACACCGCATTAGAAGTAAATCTAATTTCAGCTACAGAAGTAGCACGTCAGTTACAACTGCGTGATATGGGAGGAATTATAGTTGTAGATTTTATTGATATGCACAAAGCTGAAAACAGAAATAAACTCTATCAGCATCTTAAAGAGAAAATGGCTTTGGATAGAACAAAGCACAAAATATTACCTCCAACTAAATTTGGTTTGATACAAATTACAAGACAAAGAGTAAGACCTGAGTTGAGTATAAAAACTACCGAAGCAAATCCAAACAAAAATGGAGAAGTAGAAGCCCCAATTGTTTTATTAGACAAAATTGAAGGAACTTTAGAGAAATTTATGTCAAACTCTAAAAATAAAAAAGTACAATTACATGTACATCCTTTTATTGCGGCTTTTCTAACAAAAGGAGTAAATTCTATACGTTTTAAATGGTATTTAAAACACAAAAAGTGGATTACAATTATACCTCGTGACGCTTACACATACTTGTACTATAGATTTAAATCTCCAAAGGCTTAAATTTATAGTATAAAGGCAATAATTTTTTATCAAAAAACCCCGCAACTTTTTTAGTTGCGGGGTTTTGTATTTTATACTACTGACTACTTATTATTTTCTTTAATCAAATACATGTATACAGGATAGTGATCTGAATATCCACCGGTATAGTTTCCGTTAGAAAAGCTTCTAAAAGGATATCCTTTATATTTTCCCTTTTTAGTAGTTAAAAAACGCTTATTAAAAACCTTAGCCTTGTACATTTTATAGGTAGAAAAATCTTTTTTACCTTTATCTAACAGGGGTGATGTAAAGAAAATCATGTCAAATAAATTTATTTTATCTCTATATTTTAAGGTATTAAACCCTCTACGAAACAGGTCTTCATAAGGATTGTACAAATCGCCTTCGTTTACTTCCTTCTTTTTACTTTTTGTTTGTAATACCTTTTTTAAACTAGAATTTGTAGGATCGTCATTGAAATCGCCCATAACTAGAATTTTAGCATTGGCATCTTGGGCTCTTATCTGGGCTATAATTTGTGTATTCTGATAAGCCGCTTTTTCTCTATAAGGTCTGCTGGCTAATTCACCCCCTCTTCTTGAAGGCCAATGATTTACAATCAGATGGATTAATTCATCGTCTAAATATCCTGAAACTAATAGTTGATCCCGGGTATAAATTGGACGATTGTTTTTATAAATCTTTGGATTAAAAGCCTCGTGATAAATAGGGTTAAAGTATTTTTTTTGATATAACAGTGCAACATCAATCCCTCTTTTATCTGGAGAATCATAATGTATGATTCCATAGTTGTTTTTTGCTAAATGTTTAGAAGCGATTAAATCTTCTAAAACATTTAAATTCTCAACTTCTGAAACGCCAATAATTGCAGGACTTGTGTTGGTCTTATTCAATCCAATTTTAGCAATGGTACTACTCAGTTTATCTATTTTGTCCCAATAGACCTTAGATTTATTTGATTTTAACTCCATTATAGGGCTCGCTTCGTCATTTTTTGTGACATCATTAATGGTGTCAAATAAGTTTTCTAGGTTATAAAAAGCGATGGTTCTAATGGCATATTTTTTGCCATTTTTCTGTGAAAAACCGGTCATAAATATTGCAGAAAACAGCAACATTAACAGTGTTTTTTTACTCATTGTAAGTTCTTAGTTAGGGGGTAAAAATAAGAAACTAAAGTTTTTTAAGCAGGTTTACAGTGATTTTTTTAGGAGTGAAGCCTATTTTTTATTAATTTTAAGTGCGATTGAGAAAAAGAAAAATAGTGCACAAATTGTTATGAAAAAAATTGTGATGACGGCATTCGTGCTGTTAATTTCCTGTATAGGAGTCTATGGGCAACATAGTATCAAAGGAACGATACTAGAAGGGATGTCCAAACAACCTCTGAAAGAGGTACTTATTCAAGTAAAAAATACCGATATTACTGAAACTACAGATCTACAAGGTAATTTTCTAATAACGAATTTTCAAGTAAAAAAAGGGATTCTAGAAATAAAATTGGAGGGGTATGAAATTCAAAATATTCCCATTGAGCTGTCAGATACCATACTAGATTTAGGAATTATCTTATTGTTTAAAGAAGTTGAAGAAATTCAAGATCTCAGTATAATAATACTTACAGATGATGAATTAAACAAAGATGTAAGTTCAGCAGATAATATTTCTGGACTGTTACAATCATCAATGGATATTTTTCTTAGAACTGCTGCATTTGAATTTAGTTCATCATTTTTTAAAGTTAAGGGATTCGATTCTAGAAACGCAAAGATTCTAATTAACGGTATTGAAATGAATAAAATCTACAATGGAAGACCTCAGTGGAGTAATTGGGGAGGTTTGAACGATGTATTAAGAAATCAGGAATTTAGAAGTGGATTAACCCCTTCAGAACTTACTTTTGGGGGTGTTTTAGGATCTACAAATATAAATACGAGAGCATCAGAACAACGACCAGGAGTCCGGATTTCATATTCTTCATCCAATAGAACTTATCAACATAGAATTATGGCGACCTATACCAGTGGAATGTTAAAAAACGACTGGACTTTTACTTTTTCGGGAAGTAGAAGAGCAGGAAATGAAGGTTTTAATGAAGGAACTACTTATGATGCGTATTCAGTATTTACTGCTGTTGAAAAAAAGATAAATGATAAAAGTAGTATTAATTTTACAGGAATTTTTACTCCAAATAGAAGAGGTAAATCTTCACCAAATACTCAAGAGGTCTCTGATTTAAAAGGAATTAAATACAATGAATATTGGGGTTTTCTAAATGGGAAAAAAATAAATTCAAGAATTAAAGAAGTTAATGAGCCTATTTTAATGTTAAATTACTATTGGGATTATTCAGAAAACACCTCCATAAATTCAAACATTGCCTATCAATTTGGGACAGTAGGAAACAGTAGAATAGACTATAATGGAGGAGCCAATCCAAGTCCAACATATTATCATAATTTACCGAGTTATTTTTTAAGAAAAGAAGATTTCGAAGGAGCCTATATTGCTCAGAATTTTTTTCTTAATAACGGGCAATTAGATTGGAACAGTATTTTTGACGCAAACATTACAAATGAAAATTTAGGGATAGAAAACGCTTATGTTTTGTATGAAGATAGAAATGATGACAAACAATTCACAATCAATTCAATTATATCGACTGAGGTAAACGAAAAGCTCTCTTTAAATGGAAAACTAGCATATAAACGTTTACGCTCTCAGAATTTTGCAAGGGTTGTAGATGTATTAGGTGGAGATGGTTATTTAGATATTGACCCTTTTGGAGCTAGTGAGGACGAAAAACAAAACAATCTTTTACATCCCAATAGATTGGTAGGTAAAGGAGATAAATTTAAGTATAATTTCAACTTAAATTCTGAAATTATTTCTGCTTTTGCACAAACTCAATTTGAATCTAATCCAATAGATTTTTATATGAGCATGCAGGTTTCTAGTACTTCACATCAGAGAATCGGGTTGTATCAAAATGGAGGTTTTTTAGATACTTCATTAGGACCCTCAGAAAAGAAGAAATTTATGAATTATGGTTTTAAAACAGGAGTTACTTATAAATTTACAGGCCGACATTTACTAGATATCAATGCCGCTTATTTAACGGTGGCTCCAACCATTAGAAACACCTTTTCGAATTCAAGAGAGAATAATAATATCGTTTTAGATTTACAAAGCGAAAAAATACTTTCTACAGATGTCAGTTATATTTTTAGAAACCCAATAATTACCTCAAAACTAACAGCATATTATACCTCAATAAAAGATGCAACGGAAATTTCTTTTTATTTTGCTGATGGAGTTGGAGGAGATAATTCGGCTTTTGTGCAAGAAGTCCTCCGAGGAATTAACAAAAAACATCTTGGATTAGAATTAGGTATAGAAGCGCAAATAACGGCGACATTTAAATTAAAAGGAGCGTTTGCACTTGGGGAACATACGTATGATAACAACCCCCTTTTATACCTAACCACAGAGGCAGATACTGCATCTCAAGCAGCTGGTTTTGAGAATGGATTTAAAGATTTTGGAGAAGTATATCTTAGTAATTATAAATTAGCAGTAGGCCCACAAAAGGCTTCTTCTTTTGGATTTGAATACAGAGACCCCAGCTATTGGTGGGTTGGAGCAACTTTGAATTTTTTCGAGAATTCATTCATCGATATTTCACCGTTAAACAGGTCTCGTAATTTTTATACAGATAACGATGGATTACCTTTTTTAGACTACGATACAGAGACTGCTAGAGACCTTCTCAATCAAGAAAAGTTTGATGCGTATTCTATTGTAAACTTTGTTGGAGGAAAGTCTTATAAAATTGACAAATATTATATAAGTGTTTTTGCAACCGTAAATAATTTATTAAATAAAAGATACAAATCTGGGGGATTTGAACAAGGAAGAAATGCCAATTACAATCAATTATTAGAAGACAAATCGCTCGATAAACCAATTTTCGGAAATAAATATTGGTATGGAAGAGGAGCTACCTATTTTATGAATATAAATATCTCCTTTTAAAAAAATAAAAAACAGCAAAAATGAAAAAGAATAAAAAAATTGGATCAATACTAGTTTTAATCCTAAGCATCTCCTTTATCACTTGTGTAGACGAAGGAGATTTGACAGTACCAGAAAGTCTAGGGATTGAAGAAAATGATATTATAAATACTCTTTTGGATAGTATTTCAAAAGGAACTCTTGAATTAAAAACCATACAGCAGGTTAAAGAGATTTACATAAAAGGGGGTGATCCTGTGAAAATTTTCTCCAATATAATTCTAAAAGGATACGTTGTTTCTTCTGATAAAACCGGGAATTTTTACAAAGAGTTTTATATGCAAGATGCTCCACAAAATCCCAATGCAGGGATAAAAGTCAGTTTAAATTTAAACAAGAGTTATAATAAATTTAATCTTGGGAGAGAAGTTTATATTCGCTTGAAGGGGTTGTATGTTGGTGAAATAAATTCAGGAGATGGAATCATTACAATTGGAGGAAAAATAAAACCTACGGAGGATACAGAAATAGACTATATCTCTGTAAATCAACTCTCAAAACATATTTTCAGAACAACGATTACAGAAGAAATAATACCAAAAACAATTGATTTTGCTAGCCTAAATGAGACTAATATTGGAACTTTTATCAGATTAGAAAACGTTTTTTTTGAGGCAAAATTAACAGGGAAACCCTATGTAGATCCATCAGAAGATTTTGATACCCAACGTAAAATTCAAACTTGTTTAGGATTGGGTTATGATGATTTACTCCTAGAAACGAGTTCATTTTCAAGTTTCGCACATCAAACATTACCGGAAAATGCAGGAACGATATGCGCCATTGTATCCAAAGATTATGGAGGGAATTTTATAGTACTAAATTTAAATGACACCAGTGATGTTCAAATGAATGATGAAAGATGTTCTCCCTTACCCATGGATGATTTTAAAACTATTTTATTAGAAGAAAATTTTGAGACTCAATCTGGAGAAATCGAACTACCTAACTGGATTAATTATCGTGAGGAGGGGACGAAGTCTTGGAGATCTTACGACGATTCGTATTCGCAAAGTAAAGCGGCAAGAATTGGATCTAAAAATTCTACGGATGATCTTACAATTTCTTGGTTAATAACAGAAGGAGTGAATTTGGATACCACAATACAAGAATTTTTATCCTTTGAAACTTCGAATAGTTTTGCAAATGGCAGTGAATTAGACGTATTCATTTCTACCGATTTTGATGGAAACAAAGACCATATAAAGATAGCTACTTGGACCCGTTTACCCGCCAAAATTGTTTCCGATGGCATCCCTTTTAAAAAGTGGGTGCATTCAACCTACATTGATATCTCCTCCTATTCAGGAACTGCTTACATAGCTTTTAAATATACCGGAACGGGAAATATCTATTTTGATGGAACTTATGAACTCGATCAAATCATCATCTATGGTAAAAGGTAAGAGGGTGGAATTTTTTTGAATGGTTGGTAAACAAGGACGTTTTAATGCCTTTTATAGATTGTTACAAGCTGTTTTTACTATTTTTAAATACTCAGTTACCGTTTCCTTAGCCTTTATATAATTGCTTGACTTTTGATTCCCTGGTTCATTTAAATAAAGTGCTCTATTAATTTCAAGCATTATTGATTCCACATTTTTAGATTTATGGTAATGTTTTAAAGGAACAATAGATCCACTATAGGGCCAGTCAACACCAAGGGTGTATCCTTTTTCCTTAAAAAAGGCTTTCGATATTTCAATCAGGTAATCAGGTGTGTGAAAAGAGTCCGTTCCAATATTAAAATCTGGTCTGTTTTTTTCTTGACTTAGATCTCTAATAAGAGGATCGCTTGGAAAAGAATGACAATCAACAATCAATGCTTTGCCATTTGATTCTAATTGGTCATTAACTGCTTGGTTTAATTTCTCATGATGAGGCCAATAGTAATTGTTCAGTATATCTTCTCTAAGTTTTGTGTTAATTTCTCTAATTACAGAACCATCATCTGATTTTTCATATAACACACCCATACCATATTTTGCCATAACCTCTTGGCTATCATCAGAAAATCTTTCAGTATCGCAAAATATTCTTGAGAAGTCAGCCTTGACAACGATGCTATCCTCAAATAAAAAAAGGTCATCTGTATACCAGTCTGTTAATTTGATAATTTCTTGGTCAAGTGTTTTCTTGTCTACCACATATCCTATATCGAAAGGGATCTTATCGGATGAATGTGGTATATGTAAAATCAAGTTTGTCATTTGAATTTTTAATTGTTTGTAACGTGTTTGTATAAGAGAAGTTGTGTTTTTTATGTCTATATTTTAGTAAATATAAAACCAACTAGAAAATCCGCGAGGATTTTCATAAGTAGGCTAGAACTAGCAATAAATTATATTCGGTATTGCGTTTAGTTATTTAATTGTTATTCTCATTTTCATAAATTCTTCAGATTTATAAATGTCTGCAATATCTTCTATGTTTCCAATATTCAATACTAATATTTCAGATTTTGAATTAGGTATATAAATTCGAAATTCACTTTCGTGTATATTTTCAATAGATTTATCAAAACACGTTAAATTTTTTACTTCTTTTTTAGACGCATTATAATAATCTACAAGTCCCCAATTTATATTTAGATTCCTTTTTATTGCTTCTTTTTTTATTCTTTTCAAGAATTCACCAATATCTCTTATAAAAATTGCGTGAGTTCCATATTTTAACATTTCTTTATTCAATAAAATTTCCTCTTCTTTTATTTCAGGCAAATTGATTGAATAGATAGAATATATGTTTCCAATGTTATTAGCATACTCCCTAATTTGAGCTTTGTTTAAAATAATTTTGATCTCTTTACTGGAAGTTTTGTCAAGTATTGTTAAGATTGATTTATCTTCTTTTCTAATATTTTTTATTTCAAGAACACCTTCCAAAATATCTCCTCCAGTTTCATTTTCTTTTCCTCTTTTTCTGATATCATCAATTTGTCTACAAAAGATAATTCCATTTTCGAGAAGATCTTTCATATTTTTTTCATTTCCGAATTTTATGAAAAAAATGGGTTGTTTTTCTGTCATCTGGGATTAATTAAGCACAACTCCCTATATGAAGAACAAACCTCCTCTCCACAGGTCTTTATTTCCGGATAATAGGAACTTTTGTTCTCTCTTATCACTAAAATAATAACGAGAAACAACAAACAGAAGCAAAGAGTAGCTATTTAGATGAAATGGGTTTTTTGTATGGTAAAGAAGATAAGGCACTTATTTGTTTTCTGTGTAGTTTTAAATGATTGACCTTTTGACATTTGTTCATTTTCTGGTTCTTTAATTTTATAAAAGTGTATACCCAAATATCAATGATATTGTTTTGTAGTCTGAATTCCGCAAAACATAACCCTTTGTGAGATTTCTTTTAGTTTGATATCTTAACTCGACACTATATTTTTTGTTATAATTATAACCTATACCCATTGCAAAATTATTACTAGAAGCTGTGTCTAGGTTTCTTACTTGAGAATGTAAAACAATGTCATAAATAAAAGAACCATTTATGAAAATTTTTGAGTTATTATTAAGAAAAAGATAATGTCTTAGTCCAACTGGAAGTTCAATTGATTTATAATTGACATTTGGATTAATTATATTTGTAATAATCTTGTCTTTTGCTTTAAAGGATTGGTATGTTGGCTCAATGATTACTGCCCATTTATTTTTGTTAAATTTCATAATAATTTCAAATTCCAATCCAATTCTAAAGGCCAATTCATTACCGTAATCCATCCTTCGGTCGATTAAATGATTATTATCAACAACTAGAGAAGAACTATTAAGGCCGGGTCTAATATTTAAATTAAACAAATCTGATTTTACTTTTTTTTCAAAATTGATAAACCCTAAGTTATTGCAGTTATTATATTTTTTAAAAATTTTTAACAATGCCTTTTTACTATAGTCAATACTTTTTAAATCAGCCATCGAAATATCACTACATTTTAAATTGTTATATAATTGACGTCTAAATTCATTATTAGTTCTAACCTTATTTTCTGTTGTTTTATATTTTTTGAAAATAAGTTGATTAATACCAAGAAGACTGGTTTGATAAAAATATCTTGTAATGCTGTTGTCTTGATATTTAAACAAACTGGCTTTACCTTCAATTATTACCTTTAAGAATAGTTTTTCATTTTTAAATTTTGGCTCTTTATCATTACTCAAAAGATTTAGGTAATTACTAGATCTATCAATGTCAACATCAAATCTTATATATTTTGAAACGTTATCTATTCCAAATTCTTTAACAGACTCAATAGTTAGCCTCTCTTTTTTCGTTTGTTCAGAGATTTTATATTCAAATTCCTTAGGGTTGTTTTTCCAATCAATATTCCTAATTAAACAATTAGTTTTTTGATTATTATTATCAATAAAATATCCTTTCTCAAAAGAAATTTGTGAATAACAATTTAAGCTTAATATTGTTGTTAAAATAAATACAAGTTGTTTTTTCATTATCATTTGTTTGTAATAGTTTTTGTAAGGTTTGAGTCTCAAATAATCCACAACACCCTATATGGAGAACAAACTCCCTGATTAAAGGTTCTTTATATCCGAATAACAGGAACTTTTATTCTCTTTTATCACTAAAATAAGAACGAGAAACAACAAACAGAAGCAAAGAGTAGCTATTTAGATGAAATGGGTTTTTTATAAGGTAAGAAGATGGAAAGGCACTTATTTATTCTTTAAATCATTTCCCTCTTTTCACCTTTTTAAAGCTGTTAAAATTGTTTCCAATGGCATCTCTTTTAAAAAGTGGGTGCATTCAACCTACATCGATATCTCCTCCTATTCAGGAACTGCTTCTATTGCCTTTAAATATTCAGGAACTGGGAATACTAACTTTGATGGTACTTATGAACTCGATCAGATTTTGATACATGCTAAAAAGTAGGGAGGGTGGTGTTTTTTTCTAAATTTTCGTTTTTTAGCTTGTTGCTTATGTTTTTATTTTTCAAATTTTATGGTATTTAAAAACTCATTCTCAAATTCAAGAATATTCCTTTGTCTATTTTTCAATTGAGTAATTGCTGATATTAAAGAAATATGATTAAAATGATAATTTAAATATATTTCCTTTCCTTTTTTATTGTAAACTGAATATATACTAATAGTATTTTTTATTCTCTTTTTTAAGAAAGTATTTTCAGTTATTTTCAGAATTTCTTTAGAGTAGTTTTTTGTTTCATTCAAAAAATTTACTCCTTTTAAAGTATGTTTTTCATTTTTAAAGAATAATTCCGAAATGATTTTTTCACTTGATAATTTTTTATGATTTTCATAGTTTCCAATATCTTTAACTCCAGACTTTTCAATTAATTCGGTTATTGTTGATTCTAAATAGTTGAAGTACTTTTTAGTAATACTGTCAAATTTTCTAATTTTTAAATCTTTGTTTTTAAGAAAACTAATTTTATGACTAATTTGTTCATTTAGACTCTCAATATGCGAATCTAATTCATAATTTAAAATTGTATAAACTGTTGAGTTTTTGTCAAAATTATTTTTTGATTTAGATTCACACGAAATTACTAATGTGATTAAAAATAAGATCAATATTTTCTTCATCTTTTTCTAATTATTGCTAATGGTTTGGTTATGAGTAGTTGTGTTTTCGCACTTTTTTTTCCGCAAACTTGCTAGCTTTGGCAAGACATTCTCTTTTGCAATTTTAGCTTAGCGTTGGCTGGTGCGAATTACAAATGTGTATGGCTTTTAGCGTTGG
>Ga0209405_1000767_pt1 | contig 25253 bp, 28 predicted proteins | sample COGITO_mtgs_1105_6_FD_184803 | JGI IMG/M metagenome (GOLD analysis project Ga0209405, IMG submission 184803) | Pelagic marine microbial communities from North Sea - COGITO_mtgs_110516 (SPAdes) (version 2) | ecosystem: Environmental > Aquatic > Marine > Epipelagic ...
AAACCCAAAGTGATTTTGTCAATTATGAATAGAAGCGTCATTTCTTCCACTGTTGTCACATGCCAAGATCTAGTAGACAACAGTACAAAACGGTTTAACTCGTTTTGTCAATGGTACCGTAAAGCGCTGAGAGAGTTTACAGAAAGAATAAAAACCAAGCAAATAAGTTTTTAAGAGACTTATATTTAGTTTGTATATGTTATTGTTGCATTAATATTTGAAGCGTAATCCCAATCATTTGGAGCCGCCGAACCCAACATCCCAGAAGTGTATATTGTTAGTGGATAATTATTGCTATCATAGCTATAACTCCAACTGACTCCATTGAGGGATATCACATTATTATTAAATCCTCCAATATCAAGCGGATTTAGCCAGATATAGAACGAATGACCTAATACGTTTTTAAATGGATTGTTTTTGTTGTCATAGGATGCAACATAATATGGTTCATTAGAGCCATTAGTATTTATACTTACTATATTACCATCATCATCAAGTGTATAAGTAGTTCCAAAACCATTTTGATCCAAAGCTGATACCGTTCCGTCTTGGTTATATACCAAATTGGTAATGCTACTATTTGGCTGTCCTGGGGGAGAACCGTCTACATCAGTGTAAGTATAAACGGACATTCTTCCTTGCTCATCATATTCATATTCGGTAATGTCACCTCCATACAAATATAAATTTGCGATTTGATTAGCGGTATTGTACTGGACTTGAATAGCATCTGGAATATCTATTCCTTCTGAAATAATTTCAAGGTCTATAGAAGTTAATTTATTGCCGTCGTAATTGTAAAAATACACACTTTGGTATTGCTCTCCAAAAGTTGAAGAATTTGGGTCGTTGTCTATAAAAGAAAGCTCAAATCTTTCTACAAGAACGGCATCAATTGAATTATCATCATCATTGGAGGAATCTTCACTACTGCAAGCGAAGATGAATATAGCAGAGAGTAAGAGTATTTTTTTCATTGGTTAAATATTTGAAAACGAAGCAAATAAATTGTTAAGATGTTTGAGTTTTTATATTTAGTTGGCGTTATATGGTGCTTCATTACAATTTTGGTAATTGTAGCCTTGCTTTGACATATATTGTTGGGAATTCTCTGGGTCTGGATTATTTCCCCAGCCAAAGTCCCATCTTAGAATATTATTGGTGCAATAAAAAAGAATTCTATTGTTACTTTCCTCTTCAAGGGTTTCAAGAAAATCTCCATCGAGAAAAGCAGTATTAACGTTAATTAAATAAACATTATCGCCCATATTTTGCCACGTGCCAGTAAAAGTTTCACCTCCGTTATCAAAATCAAATAAAAGTTCTCCGCTTTCATAAAAAGTTTGTACATAGGGGCTGTCAATATTTTCGCCAGGTGTCTCTTCCGCTTCAATTATCCAAGAATTAGTTGATTCATCATAATATTCTCCATAGTAGTATGTCCAGACTCCAATTATTGGGTCAGCGGAATTATCATCATCATTGGAGGAATCATCACCTGTGCAAGCGAAGATTAATAAAGCGGAAAGTAAGAGTAGTTTTTTCATTGGTTAAATATCTGAATACTAAATTAAAAAAAATTATCCCCAAAAACAATAAATTATTCTTGGGGATAAATTGTACTCAAGGCGGGATTAACGTCCTTCGGTTGTTTTTCCCCAAAGCGTCGCTTTGAAAATCAAAAACCCACAAAAACAAAAAAGCAAGCTTTATGTTTTCGCTTGCTTTTCGATTTATTCGTACACCCCCCACTCCAATTATCGAACTTTTTCTTGCAAGATTTGGAGAGGTTAAGAGATTTCACTCTACGCTTAAATACGGTTTAAATTTAACTCTTGTAGTTGTATTTAAAAAGTAATGTTCTATTTTTGAGACAGCTTTAATTAATTATTTACTCAATAATCAATGAAAAACATATGTACTCTTTTAGCAGCAGTATTACTAACTGCAACAACCTATGCTCAAATAGGTATTAATAATGAAAACCCAGACGCATCTGCGGCATTAGATATTACTTCTACTACGGGGGGTTTATTAATTCCAAGAATGACAGCAGCCCAGCGTGATGCTATTAGTTCCGCTGCCACAGGCTTAATGATATACCAAACAAATGGTACAGTAGGTTTTTACTATTACAATGGTAGTAGTTGGGCTGAAGTAGCTGCTACTTCTGCGACTTATAGTATTGGTGATGTTGTTAATGGCGGTGTTGTTTTTTGGTTAGATAGCACGGGTCAACACGGTTTGGTATGTTCATTTTCAGATGTAGCAACTTCTGTAGAATGGGGTTGTTATGGTACAGATTTACCAAACGTACTGAATGTCCCTAATAATGGAGGTACTCCTTTGGGTTTAGGTGCTGAAATTGGAGATGGTTTTAATAACACTAATGATATACTTCAAGATTGCCCTACTGCTCCCGCTGCTTTAGCGGCAAGGTCTTTAGGAGCACAATGGTTTTTACCAAGTGCAAAGGAGTTAAACCAAATGTATTTAAAAAAGGAAATTTTAGAGGGGGTCTCTGGGTTTACAGCATTTAGTAATTCCTACTGGAGTTCTACGGAGGGCGATGACAATAACGCGTGGGAACAGTTTTTCAACTTTGGTTATCAGTTCTTCTACTATAAGAACTTCACAGACTCTGTGCGTGCTGTTCGGGCTTTTTAGTTATTTATCAATTTAATTATTTAAAACTATACCGCGTAAGCGGTCTCACAAACACCTTTTAAGAAAATAAGTAAGGGTGCGTAATTTAATAAGTGCCGCGTAAGCGGTCGAGTAAAAAAATATATCCCCAAGAATAAATTATTATTCTTGGGGATAATTTGTACACACCCCACTCCAAGTATCGAACTTTTTCTTGCAAGATTTGGATAGGTTAAGAGATTTCACTCTACGCTTAAATACGGTTTAAATTTCACTCTTGTAGTTGTTTTTAAAAAGTAATGTTCTATTTTTGATAAAATTTAATGAATCATTTACTCAATAATCAATGAAAAACATATGTACACTTTTAGCAGCAGTATTACTAACTGCAACAACCTATGCCCAAATAGGTATTAATAATGAAACTCCAGATGCTTCTGCGGCTTTAGATATTACTTCTACTACGGGGGGTTTACTTGTGCCAAGAATGACCAATGCACAGCGACAAGCTATTTCAAATCCAGCTGCAGGGTTACAGATCTTTGTTACAGATTTTGAGGGAGGTAGATTTATGTTTTATGACGGAACAGAATGGGGTACACTATCCTTTACAGAGAAACGTCCAGACGCTCCCACAATAGGAACTGCCAGTGCCGGTAATACACAAGCCACAGTTTCATTTACAGCCCCATCAAGCAATGGAGGTTCAGCGATTACTTCCTACACAGCTACCTCAAGCCCAGAAGCCATTACAGGAACCGTAACTCAATCAGGGAGTGGGAATATTACAGTAACAGGTTTAACCAATAGTACAGCTTATACTTTTACAGTGACGGCTACCAATGCCATTGGAACAAGTTTGGCCAGTGCAGTATCAAATTCAATTACACCACAGGTACCTCAGTTAGGTGATTTTTACGGGGGCGGTGTTATTTATTATCTATTTGTAGATGGAGAAATAGGTTATGTTGCGGGAGAAACTCACGGTTTAATTGCTGCAGTAGAAGACCAGAGTTCTGGTATACAATGGCATAATGGCATTTCTGTTTTTGCAGGTGCAGCAGATCAATCTATAGGCGCAGGAAGCGCAAATACGGATGCTATTATACTTGCACATGCACAAGGCGCACCCGAAACATCTTATGCGGCTGGACTGGCAAGAGATTATAATGGAGGAGGATATACTGATTGGTTTTTACCTTCAAGAAATGAAGCATACCAAATGTTCATTAATAAAGCATTGATAAACAATACTGCAGCAGCAAATAGTGGCAGTGATCTCACTGAAGATGCTTACTACTGGAGTTCATCGGAGAAAAACAACAATGTCACTCTCGCGTGGTTTTTTGAAATCTCCAATGGTGGTTCGGGTGTAGTTAGTAAGGGCACCACTTACAATGTGCGTGCTGTTCGGGCTTTTTAGTTATTTAATTATTTATCAATTTAGCGAAGCGGTCTCACAAACACCTTTCAAGAAAATAAGTAAGGGTGCGTAATTTAATAAGTGCCGCGTAAGCGGTCGAGTAAAAAAATATATCCCCAAGAATAATAATTTATTCTTGGGGATAATTTGTACCCCTAACGATCCCATTCTCGAACTCTTTTTACCAAAACCTTACTGACATCTATAGTTTAAAGGAACTACTCTATAACGAGGGTATAGCCGATATCAATGGTTTACCCCTTATTAAACCTGATAACAGTGTTCATTCACTATTACCTAATGGATATTAAACTATAATAGTATTAAATAGTATGGCAAATACAACAGGCAATAAATACGGAGGTAGAGAAAAGGGTACACCTAATAGAATTACAAAAGAGTTGAGGTCTTTGCTTAAAGACGTATTGTATGAGGAGATAGGAGCGTTACAAGAGCGTTTAGACACTTTAAACCCGAAAGAAAGGGTGGAGTTGCTAATTAAGTTAATGCCTTACGCGTTACCCAAAGTAACAAGCGTATCGCATACGACTAATGAACCGTTGGATTGGGGTTAGTTATATATAATTTATAACATACTTAACAAATTTCAATTTCATCAGTATTTTTCATTTTAATGTATTGTGATTTGTGTGTACTCCATTCACCCTCACTTTCTAAAACCCAAGATGAATTACCATTAAAATTAAATTCTTCTTCTCCGCCAAGTTCATCATTTAATAATTCATAGTCTAAAATAATTTTTTTTTCATACAATAAAAACTCATCCCATACTTCGATATTTTCATAATGTTCCCATTCCTCATCAACTAATTCTAATGCACATACGAATAAAGAATGACGTTCACAATCTACATTCCCGTCCGCAAATGTCATTGTCCCTTTTGCCTCAATCTCAATAAACAATCCTAATTTACTTTGAATTCCATCAAATTTGTAGTATTCCAATAATTTTTTGTCTTCTTTAAATTTATCTAGTATTCCCATATTTTTTAATTTAATCTTATTAATCTCAAAAGACTATTTTCATATATTTCTTCTATGACACGTATTTGAAAAAGTATTGCGAGTAGAATTATAATTATTTTTAAATTTAAAGTAAATCTTTAAACTCTTTTCTTTGACTTTCAATCTCTTTTATTTTGTCTTCAAAATACTTTTTATTTGAAAATTCACAAGGGATTGGATTTCCAAAGTCTATTACTTCCAGTAACTTACCATTTATATCAAAATACTGCCATATTCCAAAACTAGATATATCACCATCAGATGTATAATGTCTATTGTAGATAATTTCAATATTTCCGTTAGCAAACCGATCAGTACACTCTCCAAAAATAATGTTAGAAAATGCTGTGAAAGGATAACCAGTCTTCATTTTTCTTTCTTGAATAAATAATCTGTCTCTATCGTATAAATCTTTAACATATGTTTTGGTACCAATAATACTGCCATCTCTTCTATAATAAACTTTTATTCCATCCCATTTCCCGTTTATGACATTCACTCTGGATTCCAGGGGGCCTTTACCATTATCATAATATGATTTTATAATACCATTTTCAGGATCCTCATTTTTATTTTTTTTTAAAAAATCAAATATTCCCATTCTTTTCTGCTTTTTCAGTTAGTATTTTATCAATGTATCTTTCTAATCCTTTTTCGTTTTGTAAACCGTCTTTGGATTGATATGCTTTTATTTTAGACACCAATTTAACGTCCAATTCAAATATAGACAAAATCATTGATAGTATGTCGTTAGTCACTTGCTTGCCATTGTAAGGTGTCTTGCTTATAACATCTGTATCGTATATCTTTTTAAGTGGTTCTTCTCTTACTCGAATTAATTTAAACCCTTCTTCAAAGAGCATTTCGGATTTAATCTTATCGATATCTCGTTTGTCTTTATGCCAATAAGAACCGTCAAATTCAATACACAAATTAAGTTTTGGTATGAATATATCGATTGATCTTAATCTACCTTCTAATTTTGTTTTTAATCCTTTTGGATCTATGTTTTTAAACAGTTTCATCAACTCAAATGTAATTGTAAGTTCTTGTTTGGATTGGGGAGTTAATGTGCAGAACGGACAACCCGAATTATTCCTCGAGTTCCCACTGACTTTCCAAACGTGATCATCTCCTTTATCACATTTCCACCATACTTTTTTATTAGAACCGATACTTACATCGAATGGAGTTAAAGAACCATTTTTTGTAGGATGCCACTCCTTTGCTAATTCGGGATTTAAAGTAGCGAGGCAATTTGATAAAACCACTTTGTTCCCTGAACATACAGGGCAATTATTCCCAAAAGATCTATTACTAACACTGCTTATCCATTCGTGATCTTCTCCTTTGTCACATTTCCACCATACTTTTTTTCCTGAATTTTCAGTAACTTCAAATGGAGTTAGTTTACCATTTTTAGTTGGATGCCATTCCTTTGTTAATTCAGGATTTAACGTAGCAAGACAATTTGACTTGACAACTGTTCTTCCATCACAAACTGAACATCCAATTCCTTTATTTCTCGTTGAAACACTACTCATCCATTCGTGATCATCCCCTTTGTCACATTTCCACCAAACTTTTTTATTTGATCCAGCACCAATATCAAATGGAGTTAGTTTACCATTTATTATCTTCAAGCCATTCCCAAACTAAATTAGTTACCATAGTCCACTCTGAACTTGCCCCAAATTCATTGAAAAATTCATCTCTAACGTCTTCAGAAGCATCACTACTTAATCCAAATTCTTCATTTGAAATATGAGATAAATTGTCAGGATAGATGTAATCTTCAAACAACTCTAACCATTCAAGACCCTCTGCTTCAGCTTCTTCAAGTTCCTCTATATTATTTATTCCAATTTCTTTTAATTTAGGAACTAATTCTGTTTTAATGCTTTTAATTTGTTCATTGTTTAAGTACGGATATTTCATAAAATAATTTAAAAATTAAATTAAAATTAAAAAAAAACTTTCACTTGTTGATATCAAATCATTAGAATTATTGTGACTTTTTTATCGAACTACGATAACTACCTTGACGAATCACTTGAATTAGTCAATGATTACAAAGGAATTTGGGGAAAAGGAGATATAAAAATAAAGAAAGATATTCAAAATATTTTGTTCTCAAATCAAATTGAATATGACCCTAAAAAAATGAGTTATCGAACTCACAAAGAAAACTTAGTAATGTCAATGTTAACGGGGAACAGAGATAAAATAAAAGCGAGAAAAAGAGGTCAAAAACCTACAAATTCTCGCATTGTACTCAAGGTGGGAATCGAACCCACACGACCGAAGTCACTGGATTTTGAATCCAGCGCGTCTACCAATTCCGCCACTTGAGCCTAAGTAGATTGCAAAACTATAAAATTATTTTTTCAATCCTATTAAAAATAGTCGCTTTTATCCTTTAAGAGTTCAAATAAAGTTCTAAATTTGCAGCTCGATTAAAAAATCAATTTAAAGCTCTCAAAAACAGAACGCTATCATGTCTAACGTCATACCACAGCCAAAAATATTTACCTGTACCAATTCCATGGTACTTGGAAAAAAAATTGCGGCTTCCTACGGAATCCCTCTTGGAAATGTGATTACATCGACTTATAGCGATGGAGAATTTCAACCCTCTTTTGAAGAATCTGTTCGAGGAACACGCGTATTTTTAATTGGTTCTACCAATCCTGGTCCTGAAAATTTAATGGAATTATTGCTGATGCTAGACGCCGCAAAACGGGCTTCTGCTAGACATATTACAGCCGTGATCCCGTATTTTGGATGGGCACGACAAGACCGAAAAGACAAACCAAGAGTACCCATTGCGGCGAAATTAGTCGCTAAAATGCTGGAAACAGCAGGAGCTACGCGTATCATAACGATGGACTTACATGCCGATCAAATTCAAGGGTTTTTTGAAAAACCAGTTGACCACATGTTTGCGTCCACTATATTTTTACCCTATTTGAGAAGTTTAAATTTAGATAACCTTACCATAGCATCGCCTGATATGGGCGGGTCTAAACGTGCCTATGCCTATTCAAAAGCATTGGAAAGTGATGTGGTCATTTGTTATAAGCAACGCGCCAAAGCCAATGTAATTTCTCACATGGAATTGATTGGTGATGTGACTGGAAAAAATGTAGTATTGGTCGATGATATGGTAGACACCGCTGGTACCCTCACAAAAGCTGCTGACCTTATGATGGAACGCGGTGCCTTGAGCGTAAGAGCCATTTGTACACACCCTATTCTATCAGGCAATGCGTATGAACGCCTCGAAAACTCAAAATTAGAAGAACTTATTGTGACAGATTCTATTCCGGTTTCTCAAGAAAGCTCAAAAATTAGAGTCTTAAGCTGTGCAGATTTATTTGCCGATGTAATGACTAAAGTACATCAAAACGAGTCTATCAGTTCAAAATTTATAATGTAAATCAATTAAACAATAAACAATAAATACAACAAATGAAATCAATTACAATTAATGGATCGAAAAGAGAAAGCGTAGGCAAGAAAGCAACACAAGCCTTACGTAATGCTGGACAGGTACCTTGCGTATTATACGGAGGAGACAAGCCAGTGCATTTCTCTGCAGAAGAATTGGCATTCTCTAAACTAGTATACACACCAAACGCGCATACAGTTGTGATTGCTTTAGGGAGTGAAACTTTAAATGCAGTACTACAGGACATTCAATTTCACCCTGTGACAGACCGTATTTTACACATCGATTTTTATCAACTATTTGATGATAAAGAAATTGCTATGGACATTCCAGTACATATCTTAGGAAAATCTTTAGGGGTTGCCAACGGTGGGTCTTTAAGAAGAAACAGACGTAAACTTAGAGTAAAAGCATTACCAGTAAACTTACCAGATTTTATTGAAGCGGATATTACGCCACTTAAAATTGGAGGAAAACTTACGGTTGCACAACTCGCAAACGATGCTTTTAAATTTTTACACCCAGACAACACTGTTGTGTGTCAAGTGAAACGTTCTAGAGTTTCTATCGATGTTGAAGAAGAAGAAGAAGAAGAAGGAGAAGAAGGTGCGGAAGCAGCTGCTCCAGCGGAAGGAGCTGCTCCAGCGGAAGGTGCTGCACCAGCAGACGCTTAAACCGTTTCTTTAAAACTCATTATTTACAAAAGCATTCTGTTATTCAGAATGCTTTTTTTATTTTTACACTATGTTTAACTGGTTCTTTAAAAATAAACCCCACACAAACACTGCTACAGAAATGTCTAAAAAATACTTGATTGTTGGATTGGGGAATAGTGGTGCGGACTATGTGCGCACGCGTCACAACATTGGCTTTAAGATCGTAGAGAAATTTGCGCAGCTAAATGAGGCTGTTTTTGAAACCAAAAAACTAGGCGACATCGCACGTTTTAGATTTAAAGGCCGTACGTTTCTACTTTTAAAACCAAACACCTATATGAATCTAAGCGGTAAAGCCGTGAAGTATTGGTTGGAAAAAGAAGCCATTCCACATGAAAATCTTTTGATAATTACAGACGACTTAAACTTACCATTTGGAACCCTTCGCCTAAAAATGAAAGGAAGTGCAGGAGGACATAATGGTCTTAAGGACGTACAAGACAAACTCAATACCTCACAGTACAACAGACTCCGTTTTGGAATTAGTGACGAGTTTGCCAAAGGCAGACAAGTCGATTATGTACTTGGAGAATGGACCGCAGAAGAAGCCGATAAACTCAAAGAGCGTTTAGAGCAGAGTAGCGCATGTATCAAAAGTTTTGTCATGGCTGGCGTTCAAAATGCGATGAATACCTTTAATGGCACTTAAATATATACCGTTTTAATTGATTAGAATTCGTTTCGTCACTTGTTCACTATCACTAGAAACCGTCATGAGATAGATTCCCGTAGGCATACCTTCTAAGGCGATGGTTTGATTGAAATTAATTCGATTTTTAAACTCCTGAGCATAAATTCGACGTCCTCTAATATCGTATATATGGACTTCAAAATCGGCGGACGAATTGGTTTGAAATTTTAGAGTAAAGTTTCCAGATGATGGGTTGGGGAAAGCCACCAAATCAATAAATTCATTTCCATAATTTGCTATTGATTCTAGCACATTAATAGAATAATCTTCAACCTCACCATTAAAACCAGTTTGACAGGCAGAAAAATTAGGATTAGTATTCACGAATCTAGTCGATACACGCATCGTCGTGGTTCCTAAAGCGGCATCACTTGGAATGATAATAGCGCGTGGCGAATTTGTCGTAGGCTCATCAAAAACGGCAGTAGCGCTGCCGAGATCATAGGATTCACCCGGATCTGAAAAATTACAGTTTTGGTTCCAATCGATCCATACTGTAGTAGCCACCTCAAAATCGCCATCCGTATGTACACGGACACTTAGGTCATAACTGCTTTCTCTGTTAATATCAGTGAGTACAGAAGTAAAGTCATTGTAAGGTGCTGTTTTTGTGGCACGGTCGCGTTGATTGATGTTATTAAAAACAACCGCAGTTGTCGCCGTTTCAAAGTCTAAATTCCCTGCAGCGCTACAAACCGTATCTACAATAGATAGCGTTAAATTTGCCGATGCTGATAGTCCCGAACCCGAAGCCGTCACAGTGACTGTGTAGTCTGCCAAGTCTAATTGGTCAATGTTTGTCAGTGCTAAGCTAAAATCTCCAGGAGTGTTAATCTCATCTTGACTTAAAGTAGCCGATACGCCTTGAGGTACATTACTGACTTCCAACGCAACCGTAGAATCAAAACCATTAATACTAAAGTAACTTAAGTCAAACGCAGCATCATTTCCGCAAGTTCTATAAGAGTTGTTCATCGCAGAAAGATTAAAACTTGCTGTGACGCCACAAGGCGTGGTATTTTGTTTAAACTGATTTTGTATCGTACTGATATAAGTGTCTACCACATCCGTTTGCCCCTCTGTTAACATAAACATACAGGCATCATTGACGTAATCCATATAATTCATGGTGAGTGCTTTTTCATTGGGTTCACAGCCGTCTACACTGCCAGGAGCTGGACAGCCGCCGTTTGGACTAGAAATATTGGGAGTGTCCGCAATGCCGTCATCTAAATTACAGGCGCCTACACCCCCCCAAGGATGGTCTAAATTATAGAAATGTCCGAGTTCATGGGTGACGGTTCGTCCTAAATCATAAGGCGCACCAGGCACAATACCAGAACCCGAGCAACCTGCACCAGAACCAAAGGCGTTTATATTCATAACCACAGACTGTCCTGCTAAAACATTACCGCCCAAAGGCGAGTATCCTAAGAGTCCAGAGCCAATGTCTTTCACTAAAAAATTCATATAACCACTCCAATTAGCATCTTGATCTGCGCCGTTTCCAAAGTTATAGCCAATAGTTACGGCAGGACTGCCTTCGAGTGGTCCACCAGCGACTCCCACAGGATGGTTTTGGGTCGCTATACAAAATTCAATGGTAGCCATTCCAGGGTTGACACCTGGATAGAAACTACTGGCGGTATCCCATAAATTGATATCACTGTTAGTGGCGGTATAGTCGGCATTCAAAATATCAATTTGGTTTTGAGCAAGGGCTTCTAAACAGGCGCGGTCCGTTTCTTGGGCTTCTGGGAAATGAACAGCAACAGGGATAATTATAGGGTTTGAACGGTTAAAAACTGGAGCTCTACTTTCTAGCCGCTGAGCTAAGGCTACTTTAAATTCCGTTTGTTTTTTTTCATACTCTCTTGCAAAATCAGGATCTTGCAGTTGTTGATTCATGTGCTCCACCATGCCGCAAGTACGAGTTTGAGAATAAGTACTCATTCCAATAAACAAAAAAAATGAGATCAGACAATGCGTAAAAAGAAATTTGAGTTCCATAGGAGATGGTTATGTCTTAAGATTTTAGGCTCTAATTGCCATAAAAGTACTTTAAATAATTCACACAAAAAAAATAAAAATGAATCCTCTTAAAATGCCTCCCTTTTTTTATCTTCGTACTTTAAATTTAGCAATTCTAAAATTAGCTTTTGAAAATTAAATCTGCCGCCGATTACGATCAAATTAAAGACTCTGTTGTCACTATAGGGACTTTTGACGGTGTGCATTTGGGGCATCAAAAAATCATTAAACGCCTTGTCGCTATTGCGCATGCCGAGCAGCTTCAAGCGTTGGTATTGACCTTTTTTCCGCATCCGCGAATGGTGGTGCAAAAAGATTCTTCCATAAAGCTCATAAATACCATTGACGAAAAAGCAGATTTAATTCAAGATTTAGGCGTTGATCATTTGGTGGTTAAAGCCTTTACAAAAGATTTTTCTAGATTAACAGCTCTGGAATATGTGCGCGATGTGTTGGTGAATACCTTGCATGTCAAACATATTATTGTGGGTTATGACCATCATTTTGGTCGCAACCGTACCGCTAATATCAAAGACCTCAAGGAATATGGCGCCTTTTATGGTTTTAAAGTCACCGAAATTGATGCACAAGAAGTTGGTGATGTTGCCGTTAGTTCTACCAAAATTAGAACGGCCTTAAAAGAAGGTGCTATTAAAGAAGCCAATCAGTTTTTAGGCTATCCGTTTATGCTTAACGGCTCCGTTGTTAAAGGGAAAGGTTTAGGGAAAACAATTCAGTTTCCAACAGCGAATTTAAAAATTGAAGAGTCTTATAAGCTCATCCCTAAAAAAGGAGTGTACCTTGTTCATGCTCTTATAGACAACGAATTGGTATATGGGATGCTAAACATAGGAACCAATCCCACGGTTAGTGCTGCCAACACACTTTCTGTAGAGGTGTTCTTTTTTAATTTTAATAAAAACCTCTACGATACTGAACTCAGTATTCATATACTAGATAGAATCCGCGACGAAATTAAGTTTACGGACCTCGAAGCTTTAAAAGTACAATTGGAACGCGATCAACAGACTGCTCAAGTCAAAATAGCGCGCCTCACAAAAAACTAATTCGATTTAGGCGTAAAACCAATTCTTGTTTTATTCTAAATGATTAAATTTGTGTCTTAAAATAAGAACCATGTTACAAGTTTCCTTTATAAGAGAACATCAAGCCGAAGTGATAGAACGTTTAAGTAAACGAACAAGCGATGCGCAGTCGCTTATCGATGACGTACTAAAACTTGACGAATCGCGTAGAGGGCTTCAAACACAAGCCGATGCGGTTTCCGCCGAATTGAATGCGATTTCTAAAGAAATTGGGGACTTATTTAAATCCGGACAAGCTCAAAAAGCCAATGCATTAAAGCTAAAAACAACAGAGCTAAAAGACGCTAAAATCTTGCTTTCTGAGCAGTTGAATACCACATCAGAAGACCTTAAAACGCTGTTGTATAAAATTCCAAATCTTCCAAATACGATTGTTCCTGTAGGCACTTCTGAAGACGATAACGAAGAAATTTTTCGTGCTGGAACTATTCCAACACTTTCTGAAAATGCGGTTCCGCATTGGGAATTGGCAAAAACATATGACATTATTGATTTTGAATTGGGGAATAAAATTACCGGAGCAGGATTTCCAGTTTACAAAGGTAAAGGGGCGCGTTTACAACGTGCGCTAATTAATTATTTTTTAGATAAAAATACGGCGGCAGGCTATGACGAGATTCAAGTGCCACATTTGGTCAATGAAGCCTCGGGATACGGTACAGGACAATTGCCAGACAAAGAAGGACAGATGTATCATGTCACTGCAGATGATTTATACTTAATTCCAACGGCTGAAGTGCCAGCGACGAATATTTTTAGAGATGTTTTATTACAAGAAAGCGATCTTCCAAAACAACTGACTGCATATACGCCTTGTTTTCGACGTGAAGCGGGAAGCTATGGTGCTCACGTTCGCGGTCTAAATCGATTACATCAATTTGATAAAGTAGAGATTCTACGTGTAGAGCACCCTTCAAAATCGTATGAAGCACTTGACGGGATGGTAGAGCATGTGAAAACAATTTTAGATGACTTAAAGTTACCGTATAGAATTTTAAAACTCTGTTCAGGAGATCTAGGATTTACAGCGGCATTGACTTATGACTTTGAAGTGTTTTCAACGGCTCAAGACCGTTGGTTAGAAATTTCTTCAGTGTCTAATTTTGAAACCTTTCAAGCTAACCGCTTAAAATTACGGTTCAAAAATAGCGATGGCAAATCCGAATTGGCACATACATTGAACGGAAGTTCATTAGCATTACCACGTGTATTAGCAGGGATTTTAGAAAATTATCAAACCGATGCTGGAATTAAAATTCCTGACGTCTTAATTCCTTACACAGGTTTTTCGATGATTGATTAATGTCCGACTCGATTATAGATTGAGAATTTAGTATAGTTACAAACCCTCTTTGATGAAATCGATAGTAACTCTTTTTTTAAGTATTTTTTGTCTCGTTGCATCGGCACAAGTCGATCCAGGCTTGGCCAAAACTTATTTTGAAAAAGGAGCGTTTGAAAAGTCCGCTTCACTTTATAAAAAACTACTCAGTAACCAACGAACCAATTCGTATTACAGTTTAAAACTAATAGAGTGTTATCAGCAACTCAGTCAGTTTAAAGCCGCTCAAAATGAAATTGAAGCACAGCTTAAGTATTCAAACAATCCTCAATATTTTGTTGAATTAGGGTACAATTATCAGCTTCAAGACCAGTTAGCTAAAGCAGAAGAAAACTATAAAAACGCACTAGAACGTATAGATGCTCAACCCAATTATGTCTATGCAATTGCACAACAGTTTGAAAGTCACGGCCGCATCGATAACGCCATTCAAGCGTATGAACTTGGTCTAGAGCTTGCTCCTAATCCGGCGTTTTACTATCAACTCGCTGTGCTGCATGGCGTTCAGAAAAACATCGAAAAAATGATGGAACACTATCTGGATTATGTCGAAACGAACTCCGCACATACAAATCAAGTGATGCGCTTATTGGCAGAATATATTTCAGAAGATGCCAGTCAACCCTACAATCAGATATTTAAAAAAGTGCTTCTAAAAAAGTTACAATCTACGCCTAATACATTATGGAATCAATGGTTGAGCTGGTTGTATATCCAACAAAACGACTTTAAAAAAGCATTTGTTCAAGAGAAAGCTGTTTTTAGACGGGAGCCAGAATCCTTACAAGGATTAATAAACTTGGCGATGTTGACAAAAGACGCAAAGGCATATGAAACAGCACTAACAGTTTTGGAGTTTATAACCCAAAATACTACAGACTCCCGATTGAATATTCAAGCCAATACGCAACGTTTAGAGCTTCAATTAGAGCACTCTAAACCAAATTACAACACCATAAAAGCGTCCTATGTCAAGCTGTTAGACACTTATAAACTGGGTGTTGAAACCCTTGAAATACAACTGTCTTATGCAACGTTTTTAGCCTTTTATGATGCTAATTCTGAGGCGGCAATTACATTTTTAAAAACCGCTTTAAAAGCAAATTTAACGGATTTAGCGTCTTCATCATTAAAAATGAAACTCGCTGATATTTTGGTTACTCAAAATAAATTTAACCAAGCACTCATCTATTATACGCAGATTCAGTTGCAGGTTAAAAATAGTACTCTAGCACAAGAAGCCCGATTCAAAGCCGCCAAAACAAGCTATTATAAAGGAGATTTTGACTGGGCAGAAACCCAATTGAAAGTATTGAAATCGTCCACGTCTCAGCTCACTGCCAATGATGCTCTGGACTTGCAGCTATTAATCTCTGATCACATTGCGAGTGATTCTCTTCACACCGCTTTAAAGATGTATGCCAAAGCAGAGTTATTGAGTCTTCAGAAAAAATCAACGGAAGCCATCGGTGTTTTAGAAACTATTCTTGAAAATCATAAAACAGATCCTATTATTGATCAGACGCTTTTTGTGCAAGCTCGACTGTATGAATCTGAAAAGATGTACTCTAAAGCAGAGGCTAACTATATGCGAATTATAACGGATTATAAAGATGATATTTTAGTAGATGACGCTTACTTTTACCTCGCAGAATTATATAGACTTCAATTAAATCAAATAGAGAAAGCAACGCTTAATTATGAAACGATTATCTTTAACCACGAAGATAGTATTCATTTTGTTGACGCGCGAAAACAGTATCGCATATTAAGAGGAGATACGATTAATTAATGACAAGACACTAACCAATGATAATTTACAACATAACCGCCAATATTGAGGATAGCATTCATGACGACTGGCTAGAATGGATCCAACAGCACATCCCAAAAGTGCTCGCTACAGGGTTTTTTATGAAAGCCACATTTACAAAGGTTTTAGTAGAAGAATCTATGGGAGGATTGACCTATTCGATTCAATACTTAGCCCCTTCAAAAGAAGCGTTGGAATCCTATTATCAACAGCATGCGGCACATTTCCAAGCAGAAGAATCAAAGCGGTTTGCAGATAAAATGCTCGCCTTTAGAACAGAGTTAGAATGGATTGATGAATATACTGTAACCACACACTAAATGACGGTAAAAGCAAAAAAATATTTAGGGCAACACTTTCTAAATGATGAATTGATTGCAAAACAAATAGCCGATGCTTTAACGCTTGAGGGCTATTCCGATGTTTTGGAAATTGGGCCAGGGATGGGTGTTTTGACCAAGTATATTATAGAAAAACCGATCACTACCTATGTGATTGAAATTGATGAAGAATCTGTAGAATATCTGCAAGCAAATTTTTTAAATCTAGCGCCTCGAATTATTCAAAAAGATGTTTTGAAGTACGATTTTAGTGCAGCTTTTGAAAACCGACCTTTTGCTATTATTGGAAACTTTCCCTACAATATCTCCACACAGATTGTATTTAAAACTTTAGAAAACAGAGCGCAGATACCTGAGTTTTCAGGGATGTTTCAAAAAGAAGTTGCACAGCGAATTTGCGAGAAAGAAGGCAGTAAGGTGTACGGCATATTATCAGTGCTAGTCCAAGCATTTTATGAAGCAGAGTATTTGTTTACGGTACCTCCATCGGTCTTTATTCCACCACCAAAAGTAGAATCTGGAGTGTTAAGACTAACGCGGAAAGCAGAGTATTCGTTGCCTTGTGACGAGAAATTGTTTTTTAAAGTCGTCAAGTCTGCATTTCAACAACGCCGTAAAACTTTAAGAAATAGCTTAAAAACCTATAATTTATCGGATAATTTAAAAGCAAATACTATCTTTGACAAGCGTCCAGAACAACTTAGTGTTGCGGCGTTTATCGAGCTGACATTAGCAATAGAAACTGATCAATAACCAATTTAACTTTGGAAAAAACTAAGGAACATATCCCGTTTGAAATCACTGACGCTCTAATTGAGGTTCTTAATGAACTCATCGATTCTAAGGACGACAAAGCCGTTTTGGAGCAATTACAAGACGTGCATTATGCGGATATTGCTGAAATTTTGGATGATCTAAATTTGGATCAAGCGACTTATGTAATCAAACTTTTAGACAGTCAAACAACCTCCGATATTTTAGCAGAATTAGAAGAAGATGTTCGGGAAAAAGTGCTTCAAAATCTTTCTACAAAAGAAATTGCAGAGGAAGTTCAAGAGCTCGACTCGGATGATGCAGCGGATGTCTTAGCGGAATTATCTCCAGAACGGAAGCAAAAAGTAATTGCCCAAATGGACGATAAAGAGCTTGTTGCAGATATTCAAGAGCTTTTGAATTATGATGAGGATACTGCAGGTGGGTTAATGGCAAAAGAACTGGTTAAGGTCTATGAAACTTGGACCGTTGCAGGCTGTTTGCGAAAAATTAGAGCACAAGCCAAAGACGTTAAACGTGTGCATTCAATTTATGTAGTCACTAAGGATGAAAAACTCATTGGGCGTTTGTCTCTGAAAGATCTTTTGATCGCCAATAATGAAGATAAAATAAAAGACATCTATATTCCAAAAGTGGACTCCGTTCACGTGAATGAAAATGCTGAAGAAGTGGCCAAATTAATGGCAAAATATGATTTAGAAGCCATCCCCGTTATCAACGACGATAAAGTCCTTTTAGGGCGCATTACCATCGATGATATTGTAGATGTTATTATTGAAGAAGCTGAAAAAGATTACCAACTTGCCGCTGGTATTACACAAGATGTTGATGCGGAAGATAGTATTCTCGCTCTAACGCGTGCCCGATTGCCATGGCTGTTTTTAGGGCTACTTGGCGGCGTTGGTGCTGCGGTTATTATGGGCGGTTTTGAAACGATTATCGAAGATTCCCCTCTCATTTTATTATTTACTCCACTGATCGCCGCCATGGCAGGTAACGTGGGCGTACAATCTTCTGCAATTATTGTACAAGGTTTGGCTAATGATGAGGTTCGCGGAAGTGTGAATAACCGTCTGATAAAAGAGATGTTTTTAGCCGCCTTAAATGGCATCATTTTAGCACTATTTTTGTTTGTCTTTGTATGGGTTTGGAAACAAGATATACGTACCGCCTTAGCAATTTCATTATCTTTAGTAATTGTAATTATTGTTGCGGGGATTATTGGAACGTTTATTCCGTTATTTCTACACAAAAAAGGAATTGATCCTGCGATTGCCACAGGGCCTTTTATTACGACAAGCAATGATATTTTCGGGATATTGATTTACTTTTCGATTGCAAAACTCATCCTAAATATCTAAGATGAAAATTTTACATTTGGATAGTAACCATCCTGTATTAATAGAGCAATTAAAAGCCTTAGGTCATACAAATCACGAAGATTATACAAGCTCAAAAGACGCCGTCGAAGCTAAAATTCATTTATATGATGGAATTATTATAAGAAGTCGATTTCGTATAGACGCCGATTTTTTAGATAAAGCTACGGCTCTTAAATTCATAGGTCGGGTAGGGGCTGGACTAGAAAACATTGATACCCCCTATGCTGCGGCAAACGGCATTCATTTAATAGCTGCTCCTGAAGGCAATCGAAATGCTGTAGGCGAGCATGCGCTAGGCATGTTGCTAGCGTTGTTCAATAAACTGCATACCGCAGATCGAGATGTTCGTGACAGAAAATGGCAACGTGAAGCCAATCGTGGGCTAGAACTCGATGGAAAAACGGTTGGTATTATTGGCTATGGACACATGGGAAAAGCATTTGCAAAAAAATTACGAGGCTTTGAGGTAGAGGTGCTTTGTTATGATATTAAGCCAAATGTTGGCGATGAAAACGCAACACAAGTTAGTCTAGAAACACTACAAAAAAAGGCTCAAGTTATCAGTCTTCATGTCCCGCATACTGAATTGACTTTTAAAATGATAAACACGGATTTCATCCATGTATTTAAGCAACCCTTTTGGCTTTTAAATACAGCACGTGGGAGTTGTGTGGTTACCGAAGATTTAGTAGCAGCGCTTAAGTCTAAGACTATTTTAGGTGCAGGATTAGATGTTTTAGAATACGAGAAATCATCGTTTGAAACCTTGTTCTCAAATAAGACACCGCCCGCTTGGGCGTATTTGCTTTCCGCAGATAATGTGATCCTATCGCCACATGTTGCAGGATGGACGATCGAAAGCCATCAAAAATTGGCACAAACCATTGTCGATAAAATTGTCAATTATTTTCATTAAATTTAGAGCCCTCAAACACTCTAAATTATGAAATCTACTGCAACTACGCCAACGGCATACATCGCTCAATTACCTGAAGACCGTAAAGTTCCGATTCAGAAGTTAAGACAAACTATTTTAAAGCATTTGGATCCTAAATTTCAGGAATGCATCAGCTATGGCATGTTAGGCTATGTCGTGCCATTCACGATCTATCCGGAGGGTTACCACTGCAATCCTAAGCTTCCATTGCCGTTTATGAATTTAGCATCACAGAAAAATTTTATTGCAGTCTACCATATGGGAATGTATGCGAAAAAAGAAATTTTGGATTGGTTTGTGGCGGAATATCCGAACCATTGTAGTGCAAAGTTAGACATGGGGAAAAGCTGTGTGCGTTTCAAAAAAATGGAGGCGATTCCTTATGCACTCATTGGACAATTGGCAGCTAAATTATCGGTCAACGAATGGATTACTATTTATGAATCTCAAATCAAAACATAAATAAATATGAAAAAACGTGTTACAGGTCTCGGCGGAATATTTTTTAAAACTAAAGATTCAAAAGCTACCAAAGCATGGTATGGCAAACACCTCGGTTTGCCAGTTGATGACTACGGCTGTACCTTCTGGTGGATCGATGAAGAAGGCAACAAGGCTTCTACGCAGTGGTCGCCTTTTAAGGCCGATACCACCTATTTTGAACCCAGCAAGCAGCCTTTTATGGTTAATTTTAGGGTTGAAAACCTTAACAATTTGATAACCGTTCTTAAGTCAGAAGGTGTTACTATTGTAGGCGAAACACAAACGTTTGAATACGGAAAATTTGCGTGGATATTAGACCCTGAAGGGAATAAGATTGAGCTATGGGAACCGATAGATAGTGCGTTTGAGCAATAATAAATAGAAATACATGAAGAATATATTAGTCCTTTGTACAGGAAACTCGTGTCGTAGCCAAATGGCGCACGGCTATTTAAATCAATTTGCAGCAAACCAAGCTACTATTTATAGTGCTGGCATAGAAACGCACGGCATCAATCCTGGTGCTGCTGCTATTATGAAAGAAGATGGAATTGATATTTCGAAGCATACTTCTAACCATGTGGATGAATATGCAGATGTTGATTTTGATTTTATCATCACCGTTTGTGACCACGCGAAAGAAAATTGTCCATTTATCGCCAGTCCAAATGCGGTGCGTTTGCATCATGATTTCTTTGATCCTTCCAAATTAATTGGAACTGACCAAGAAAAACATGCCGCATTCCTAAAAGCACGTACGGAGATTAAAGATTATATGAGCGCTTTTGTGGAGGAACAGTTCTAGAGCAAGCGTTCCCATTTGAGGTTTTTTAATTGCGATACTTTATAGTGTAAATAAAAATCTAATCAAAAATTAGGATTAGAAACCTAATCCATTTTTGAAGCAGTTCCAGTTGGAAACGAATGCGCGTCCAAAAGTAAACCCAACGATTAAAAGTAAACTGCTAACTATAATGATAAGGATTTTTTGATTTTTAGTTTTCATAATTTTAGGTTAAGTATTAAGGCAACTTAAAACTACAAAAAAATTGATAAAAATCTAAAAAAAAACTATTTAATCTTCTTCCGAAGGGCCATATTTACGTTCCAATTCTGCTTGAAATTCTTCCATCACAGGACGTACGGTACTTTCGGGGATATCCGCAATACGGATGTACATGAGACCATCTACAGCGTTATTAAATAAAGGGTCAACATTAAAGGCAATCAAGCGTGCATTCTGTTTGATGTACTTTTTGAGCAGCACTGGAAGACGCAAAGCTCCTGGCTCAATGTCATCAATAATTTTATCAAACTTATTCAGATCGGCTGCGGTGGCATCAAACACAAAGTCTTTATCAGCATCTTTAAGCTTTACTTTAAACGCTTTTTTAGGATGTACATATTGCGCCAAATACGGATCGTAATAATGGGACCTCATAAATTCAATCATCAAGGATTTAGAAAAATTTGAAAATTGATTACTGATACTCACGCCGCCAATCAGGTATTTATGATCTGGAAAACGCAGCGTAGTATGTACGATGCCTTTCCACAATAGAAATAGCGGCATCGGTTTTTGCTGATAGGCTTTAATAATAAACGCCCGCCCTAACTCAATAGATTGTTGCATCATGCTGTGGAGCTCGGGTTCAAAACGAAACAAATCTTGCAAGTAAAACCCATCAATCCCTTTGGCTTCAAAAATCTCACTTCCTAAGCCCATTCGATACGCCCCCGCAAGACACTGTGCCTCGGCATCCCACAAAAACATATGCTGGTAATAATAGTCAAATTTATCCAAGTCAATGGCCTTATTAGTGCCTTCTCCAATGTCTCTAAACGTAATTTCTCGTAAGCGCCCTATTTCGTGTAAAATAGTAGGTATTTTGGCTGCAGGTGCCAAATAAACCTCGTAGTTTTTGCTTGTTAAAAGACGGTGGTTATCGACTTTCAAGTTTTCAACTTCTGAACACATCTCACTAGTAGAGGCAGGGGTTACAATTTTTTTTGGTGCTTTGGTTACTTTTAAACTTGAGGAAATATTGGTCAATATTTTAGTCTTTTCAAAAGTGTTCGAAAGCATATACGTTTTTCGTCTCACAAAGTCAGAAAACCCTTCTAAAGTAGTGTGCTCTTTTTGATCTTTTACAAGAATCGGTTTGCCAATTCTTACCTTAATTACGCGCTTCTTTTGAGTTAGTAATTCCGAGGGTAATTTGGCAGTTCGTAAGGCGTCACTCAGTTTTGAAAGTCGGTAAAACAAACGGCTGTTTTTTGCATGGAAATAGATGGGTACAACAGGGACTTCAGCACGTTGGATGAGTTTCATGGCCACAGGTTCCCAAGGTTTATCGACCATAAGTTTTCCATCTCTGTACGTAGAAACTTCCCCCGCAGGAAATATGCCTAGCGGATGTCCGCTTTGTAAATGTAATAAAGCGCTCTTAAAACCAGCGACACTCGATTTGGCATCTTTATGGTTTTCAAACGGATTGACTGGCATGATGTACGGAATCAAAGGCTCAATACGGTGCAGTAAAAAGTTAGCTATAATTTTAAAATCACTGCGTTGTTCGAGCATTAACTTCAGTAATAAAATCCCATCGATGCCACCAAGAGGATGATTGGAAACTGTAATATAAGCGCCGTCTTTTGGGAGTCGTTTTAAATCTTCTTCGGGAATTTCAAACCGAATCTGAAAATCTGCTAACAGGGCATTTAAAAAGTCAACATCGCTTTTGTGTTTATTCTTATTATAAATCTTGTTAATCGTAGAAATCTTCAATACTTTCATAAATATCCAGCCGATAAACGTCCCTATAAATCCGTAGTTATCAAGCTTAATAGCTTTTGCAATTTCTTTAGAGGTAACAATACTCATAGTGTTTTGGTCTTAAAAAATCATGCTCAGTTTTATGAATAAATTGTGGATTTACTTCGTTATAATCTGTACAATCTCAGGCGTAATTTGCTTCAGAAGAATTTCTTTTTGAGCTTCAAGGTCATTAATAGCTTGTGGGTTATAATGTCTTATGGTATATAATTTAACCGCTTTGTGGGCGGACACTTTATATTTTGCTTTTAAATGTAATAATAAACGTTCCAGATTATCATAATTATTTTCTATACACACAGAAAAGCTAATCGCAGAGTTTTGAAGCATACTAACTTTCATTTTGTATTCGTGTAAGAGACTAAAAATATGACTGATATTATCTTCGACAATGTATGAAAAGTCTAAGGACGAAATCGAAATCAAAATTTGATTTTGTTTTAAAATATAACAAGGCACCTTTGGGTTTAGAGTCAAGTCTTTTCCAACAGTTGTGCCGCTGTTTTCAGGGTTTAAAAAGGACTTGACATACAACGGAATTTCTTTGCGTTGCAAAGGCTGAAGCGTTTTGGGATGAATTACAGACGCTCCATAATAGGACAATTCTATCGCCTCGGTATAGGACAATTGATGTAATAATTCAGCATTTTCAAAATAACGTGGATCAGCATTAAGCACTCCAGGCACATCTTTCCAAATGGTCACAGAATTAGCGTTTAAACAATAGGCAAAAACCGCTGCCGTATAATCGCTACCCTCACGCCCTAGTGTGGTTGTAAAATTGTTAGCATCACTTCCTAAAAACCCTTGAGTAATATTTAATTTTTTGGCATCTACTTGTGCTGAAATTAACGTTTGTGTTTGGGTCCAATTAATTTTAGCGTTTCGGTAATAATCGTCTGTTTTTATTAGATCTCTAACATCTAGCCATGAATTGGTCACTCCAATCATGTTTAAATAGTTGCTGATTATAGTTGTGGAAATCAACTCTCCAAACCCAATAACTTGGTCATACACAAAGTTGTAATTTGGCGATTTATTATGATCAAAAAACTGAACAATATTTTGAAACAATTGATCAACAGTTTCAAAAACCGAGTGCTGTTCGTTTTCAAATAAATCTAGGAGGATATTATTATGAAACTTCTTCACATCTTGTAGTGAACTTTGAAGCTCGTGTTTAGCCTCAAAATAATTTGAAATCACTGTTTCCATGGCGTTTGTTGTCTTTCCCATAGCCGACACCACAATAAGTGTGTTGCTGTAGCCAACAGTTTTTAAGACATGGGCTAAGTTTTTTACGCCTTGGGCATCCTTAACGGAAGCGCCTCCAAATTTAAAAATTTGCATTAGTTTAGTTTTGAGATATAATTTTTTATGCCTTGTTCGTCAAGCTGTACCACATTCCAGTCCCGCATGACATTAGCACCTTTACGTTCATAAAACTCAATTGCTGGAGCATTCCAGTCAATAACTTCCCAACAGACCCGTTTGACGCCTTTATCTACAGCATGAAGAATCACTTGATCCAAAAGTGCAGACCCTATGCCATGACCACGCATGCATTCCGATACAATCAAATCTTCCAAGTGTAAAACGGTGCCTTTCCATGTCGAAAAGCGTGAATACACCAACGCAATGCCTACCACATTTTGATCGACTTCTGCCACAAAACAATCAAATTCGGCACTTTTTCCAAATCCCTTGGCGATTAAATCGGCTTCTGTAATTTCAACGGCATTAGGCTCTTTTTCAAAAATAGCGAGCTCTGTAATCAAGTTTAAAACTTGCCCCGTATCGCTAGTAACTGCTTTTCTAATGTGATAAATCATAATTTGTTTTAAGAGTTTCAAAGATACTTAAAAGTGTTTTAAATTTATCTAATAAAAACACAACGAAAAGGTTATAGTTGCGTTAAAAATTAGATATTTGCACAAAATATATAATTCCATGTCCCAAAAACACCAAACGCTAGGCGAATTTATCATCGAACACCAATCGTCCTTCAAATACACTTCTGGCGAATTATCGCGACTCATTAATTCCATTAGATTGGCTGCTAAAGTGGTCAACTACGAAGTCAATAAAGCAGGCTTAGTGGATATTTTGGGAGCTGTTGGAGATACCAATGTTCAGGGGGAAGACCAACAAAAATTGGATGTATACGCCAATGAAAAATTTATTCAAACACTTATAAATCGAAATATTGTTTGCGGAATTGCGAGTGAAGAAGAAGACAGCTTTATCGCCAT